>Ga0268298_10000007_pt1 | contig 255124 bp, 227 predicted proteins | sample WWTPWeurt_MetaG_FD_194462 | JGI IMG/M metagenome (GOLD analysis project Ga0268298, IMG submission 194462) | Activated sludge microbial communities from WWTP in Nijmegen, Gelderland, Netherland - WWTP Weurt | ecosystem: Engineered > WWTP > Aerobic digester > Activated sludge | place... | reverse complement strand
GGATGGGCCCTTGCCGTTCACCCAATCCCTGCTACACTCAAGTCCCTACCGCGGGGTGGAGCAGTCCGGTAGCTCGTTGGGCTCATAACCCAAAGGTCGTAGGTTCAAATCCTACCCCCGCTACCAAAGAAAGACCCAAAGAGGCCCGCCAACACTACGTTTGCGGGCCTCTTGCTTTGTTCCTGCGAACACCGCCTTTGGCCACGAGCGGACACCCCAGGACACTGAAAACACCCTTGTGGACACCCCTAGGTGGCACAAAGGTGGCACAACAATCTCACTCTCTCGATGGGCGGGTCGGCTCATTGCGACGATACTCACGGATCGTCGACCCTCAAATCCCAGAAAAACGTCAGGTTCGTAGAATTAAGTAATTTAAACAATATGAATAGTTTGAGATTCGGCCGATGGGTTTCGAAAATCGCCAATTCCAGCAACTACATTTTTTCTACCAGGTCTAAGGCTCGAATCCTCACCCAGTGCCTGCGACAGAAACCGGGGCGGATCAAAGGTGTGGAGGGCTCCCAATATTCTTGGACTAGTTTCTGGGGAGAACGTCAGCTTTACCCCCCAACTTGCGGCAGGGATCCCTTCACCGATGCCCTCGATGCCATCAGTCCTGAATTTGGGCGTCTCATCGTCTTTAGATCCATGGCGGATGTTGAGCGGGCGTTCGATAGCCTCTAGCGGGGCAATTACCACCTATGAAGCACAGGGTTTGGTAATCTCAGGGTCCGTTTCCATTGAAGATGTTGAGGTCTAGGCATGCCGGAGAGGGTTCAGAAACTTGGAAGGTGTGCCGAGTGGTTGGTCCCCGCCCTGTTCGCACTCTTCTCTGGCCTCTGGATTTTCTTCTCCGATGCACTAGTCGCTTCCATGTCCCTCAGTATTGAGCACCAGCGCGTCATCTCCACCTACAAGGGTTTCGCCTACGTCCTGATCACGACAGTGTTGCTCTATGCGGGAATACGCGCTGTACTTCGCACGGAGCGATCTGAAGCTAAGAGGGTTACCGAAGTAGAGAACAAGCTGACCCATTCCCACGAGTTGATGCGCTACATCATCGAACACTGCCAGGGGGCAGTGGCGGTCCATGACCGTGACATGAATTACATTTACGTAAGCCAGCAATACCTCCAAGATTACAAAGTGGTCGGCCAGGACATCATAGGGAGGCACCACTACGAGGTCATGCCTGACCTGCCTCAGAAGTGGCGGGATGTGCATCAGAAGGCGCTTGCTGGGGTGATCGCAAGCGCGGACGGCGATGAATGGGCCCGGGCTGATGGCACCGTTGAATGGACTCGCTGGGAGTGTCGGCCATGGTACGAAGCCAATGGCGAGATCGGTGGAATCATTGTGTATACGGAACTCGTTTCCGAACGCAAGCGTGCGGAACGGGCACTGCGCGAATCCGAAAATCGTCTTAATAAAGCCCAACAAGTTGCGCATGTCGGCAGTTGGACCTGGAATGTCAAGGCGAACCACCTTGAATGGTCCGATGAGATGTACCACATCTTCGGTATCGAGAAGGAGCAGTTCCACGGTGTGCTGTCAGAGGTCATTGCCGAGGCCATCCACCCGGATGACCGCGCTGCCGTGGAGCAGTCCAACCTTTCAGTCATTCAACAAGGCAAACCCCTTCCGCTGGAGTATCGAGTCATTTGGCCTGACGGCACCATTCGCGTGGTTTGGGCCGAAGTGGGTGAACTTATACTTGATGAGACCGGAAGTCCGGCGATTCTCACTGGAATCGTGCAGGACATCACTGCACGGAAGCAGGCGGAGGATGTGCTTCGACAACGCACTGGTGAACTTGCCACCTTATTTGAAGTATGCAGGGACCTCTCGGCAACGCTCGATCTCGAGGTTATCCTCCAAACCGCGACCGATCGAATCTCGGAACTCACGGATCTGAAGAGCGCAGCCGTCTACCTCCTATCTGGTGAAGAGTTGTGGTTGTGGGCGACCACTCCTCCGTTGCCACCGCAATTTCCGGAGGAACTGCGCCTGGCGTTTCTGGCCGACCACCCCCACATCCAAGCATCAGTAGCAACTAAGAAGATGATCTTCCTGCCTGATACCCAGGGCGCTGAACTGACGGCCGCTGAGCAAGCGGTGGTCCATGCGCGTGGGCTTCGCTCGATATTCTATTTGCCGCTCATCGCGGGGGCGAACGTCGTGGGTGTGCTCATCGCGAGTTCAGTAGGAGGACCCCGAGTCCCCTCCGAAGCGGTCCAGGCTCTCTGCCAAACATTGGCAAACGTAGCTGCGATCGCCATCGCGAACGGCCAGATGTATGAAACAAGTCAAACGAACGCCTCTGAACTCGAGAGGGAAATCGTTGAGCGGAAGCGTGCGGAAGCGGCGCTCGAGGAGAGCGTCCGGCACTATCGCGACCTATTTGATCAGGCGAATGAAGGCCTCGTGATCATGACCTCGGACGGACGTCTATCCGAGGTCAACAGGGCCTTTGCAGAGATGCACGGCTACAGCCTGGAAGAAATGAATGGAATAAACATCCAGTCCCTCGATGTGATCGGCGAGCACGTGATGGAAGACCGCGCCGACATAGGACGCCGTGTTTTGAACGGCGAGGTCGTGCGCTTTGAGGTCGCCCACTACCATAAGGACGGGCACGTCTTCCCTCTCAGTGTCACCACAAGCCTGATCTACCTCAATGGCACGGCGTATTTTCTGGCCTTCCATCAGGACCTTACGGAGCGTATTCAAGCCGAGGAGAACCATCGCAAACTCCAGGCCCAGTTCCAACAATCCCAAAAAATGGAAAGCCTTGGCACCTTGGCAGGGGGCGTGGCTCACGACATGAACAATGTGTTGGGAGCCATCCTAGGATTGGCCTCGGCCCATATCGGAACACAGCCTCAGGGCAGTCCGCTGCACCAAGCCCTCGACACAATTTGCAGGGCCGCTGAGCGGGGTGGCAAGATGGTACAGAGCCTACTGAGCTTTGCCCGCCAGAAACCAGCGGAGAGTCAGGAACTTGATTTGAATGCGATTCTCCGGGAGCAGATCACCCTTCTGGAGCGCACAACCCTGGCTAGAGTTCGGCTGGAGATCGATCTGGAAGCAAAACTGTGGCACATCTTGGGCGACGCCAGCGCCCTGGTCCACGCCTTCATGAATCTTTGCGTGAACGCCGTTGATGCCATGCCAGAGAACGGCACACTCACCCTGCACACTCGCAATGTTGACAACGACTGGATCGAAGTGGTGGTGGAAGACAATGGGTCAGGAATGTCAAAGGAGGTTTTGGAGAAGGCCATGGAACCCTTCTATACAACCAAGGAGACCGGCAAAGGCACTGGACTGGGCCTCTCCATGGTCTTCAGCACAGTGAAGGCACATCGGGGACAGATTGCGATTGATAGTGAGCCTGGCATGGGCACCCGCGTGATGATGCGCTTCCCTGCCTGCAAGCAGGACACCCCGGCCCAGGCCGCAGCACCAGCGGTGACTGAAACCTCCCTAGCTCCCCACGGAACAATGAAGGTTCTGCTGATTGATGACGATGACCTGATTCAGAGTTCCATCCAGGCGATCCTGGAAGTCCTCGGCCACACGGCGGTGGTCACGGCCCAGAGTGGCGAGGAAGCTCTGGCCATGCTGGAAGGAGGGCTTGAGACAGACCTTCTCATCCTGGACATGAACATGCCCGGACTGGGCGGTATCGGAACCCTGCCGCTCATCCGCAGGTTGCGCCCAGCGGTGCCCGTTCTTCTCTCCACGGGTCGAGCCGACCAGTCTGCGCTGGCCCTAGCCTCGGCTTACCCTGGTGTCACCCTGCTATCCAAGCCCTTCGGGCTGAGGGAACTCCAGAAGCACCTCGAACTCATCGGGCTGGGGTGAAGCACGTTTTCACAGGTGCTGTGAAGCTGACGTCATCCCGGAAAACCCAGGACTCTCACCATCCTTGGTATAGAAGTGGGGAGGACGTCACCTCCCCAGAATTTAATCCAAAGATTCCAGGTCAGTAGTAGCTATGGCCTCATCTCATAGGCTTGAGTTAGACCCGCCGACAAGAGACCTTCCGAAGGGCCTGATGGGATCATTCGTCGAGCCGATGAGCAGGCCGGTTCCGTTGCCAGACTGTCAGCCCGGGTCGATGGACACCTCTCGATTGGTCCCTTGGACTCCCTACTTCGGCGCACAGCCGCTTAAGACAAACGCCTTCTGAAGCCCGAATCAGGACTCAAACCACGTCGCCAACCTCTAAGTCGCCCCGAGGTTGGCAGATGTGTGGACTACGTTCTTATTGTTTATTTAATTTGCCTTGGCCATCTACCATTACGATTAGTGTTCAGCAATTTAGGAGCGAATCTTCGTGAGCCAACCAGGATTTACATAGCTCCCCAACCTATCCGATATGAAGAAATATTCACCGTCAAATGTGAGCCATGGAATCCGAACCGGAGGCTGGAATGGGAAATTGTTTCAGGTCGATCCATTTCCTGGTCGGCGCGGAGGTTTCAACGGATCGAGGTGCCTGATGGACCTCCCCGCTGAGATTCAAACCTTGCCTCCAATACCAACTGGGGCTTGCCTAGCCTTTCATCAGGCCCTTGGGACTCTGACGGACGATGTGAACCGTCAATTGGAGGGCCGTTCAGACTTGTCGCTGCTAATTGGCGCCGACAACCAGTCATTAATGAGAGACAACCACAGCAACCACGCTGTATTCATGGACAATGTTTTCTTTCTGAGTAACTACACCCTGCTCGCTCGGATCATTCCCTGGGTCTACCGTGTCTACAGCGCCAGAGGCTTTTCCGTAGGCTACTTTCCGGTTGAGTTGAAGGCATGGATGAAAGCTATTCAGGCCCGAATTTCTCATCCCCAGTCTGAGCCCATCATGGATGTTTATTCCTGGATGCTCACGAACCACGAAATGTTTGTTGAATGCGCCCGAGCCCCTCATTCGGTAGGTGCTGTTTCGCAAAACCCAGATATCAATCTCGACCGTTTCGTAGATGTGTTCCTGAAGGGTGACTTCAAGGCCGCAGATGGACTGGTGAAAGAGGCCCTGGGTGATCAGCCAGACTTAGAGGAGTTCTACCTCTGGATCCTCGATCCAGTTATGCGAGAGATTGGCCGGAGGTGGGAACGATCCCTCATTTCCTCGGCCCAGGAACATGTTGCTTCAGCCTTAGCGACTCGAATGATGAGTGTGGCCTATTCCAAGTTCGACATGGAACCCACCCTCGGCAAGAGGGCAGTGGTGTGCGCGGGTCCCCATGAACAGCATCAAATCGGCGCCTGGATGGTTTCCGACCTCCTGGAGGTTCGGGGCTGGGATGCCCGCCTACTCGGTGCGAATCCTTCGCCCGATGGGTTGCTGAGTCTCCTAGATCAATTTCGACCAGCGATCCTTGCTGTTTCGGTCACCATGCCCTTCCACTTGCGCGATGCTGCCCAACTCATCGAGACCGTGCGGGCACGCCCAGGCCTCCAAGACCTAAAAATTATGGTCGGAGGTCCAGCTTTTGCCATGGACGAAACGTTACCGACCGCTATCGGTGCCGATGGCTACGCATCCGATGCAAGGAGTGCCGCACTCCTCGCGGAGGAGTGGTGGAAGGAGATGCTACGGTGAGTTGGGAAACCTTCGAACCCGAGGTGGTGAAGGTCATCGGCGATTTTTTGGCCGAAGTGCCGAAATCGGTTGTGTTGCTTCGGCTAGGCCCTGATGGCGAAATATTAGATACCAACCCTGCCTTCATAGCATTGTTCCCAGCTGGGAGGTTGAATGAAGTTTCCAGGATTCAGAATTTTCTTGAGCCCTGCGATGTATGGACCGCGGGACCGCTTCCAACGGCCCTCGTGACCTATCGCTTGTTGGGAAGTGTTATTCCTGGATCATCCATTCGGGGCATCCATGTACCGATCCGTGATGGGTCCGTGCTAGTTGGAGAGCGGCTGCTTCCGTCCTCTACCGAAGACCTCGCACTGCTCACAGCGTCAACCAATGAGATGGCGCGACTGCATCGGGAAGTGCAAAGGAATTTTCGCGAATCGAAGCGAGCGCAAAGCCACCTGGAATCCCGACACAAGCTGCTGGTTACCAGTACCGACCAAGGGATGGTCCATTTTGATCGCGAGGGGCATGTCCTAGATGCCAACCCAGGTGCTCTGAGAATCCTAGGGTTAAGCCATCTCCCCAGCCTCGAAGCAGCGTTGATGGATGCCTCAGGTGAGGACGGCATCGCCCTGCTGCCAGAAAGTCACCCAGTGATCCACACCCTCCGCACCGGGCAGTCCAGGTTGGGTGTTCTTCTGGGGCTCCGACGGGGCGCGACGTGGATTCTTCTGGACGCAATGCCAGAGTTTGAGGCCGGGGAAGACAGGCCAAAAGGAGTCTGTGCCACCTTCAATGATATTACCGAGCGCACTCGGGGTGAGGAGACGCTTCTGGCATTGACGCAACGGCTGCAACTCGCCACTGCCTCTGCCAAGTTAGCCGTGTGGGATTGGGACATCCGAACAGGAACCATGTCCTGGGATGACCGCATGTTGGAAATCTACGGGGTCACCCGAGATGACCTTCGAGGGAATGTGGATGACTGGAGGAAGTGGCTCCATCCGGAGGATCTCGACCGCGCAACGGCTGAATGCGAAGCCGCCATTCAGGGGGTAGCCCCATTCGACACTGAGTTCCGCGTAATCCGACCTGATGGCATGGTTCATTGGGTAAAGGCGAATGCCGATGTGCTGAGGGACTCCAAAGGGCAACCCAGGCGAATGATCGGCCTAAACCAGGACATCACTCAGAAAAAAATGGCTGATGAAGATAGATTGAAAATTCAAGCCCAGTTGCAGCAGTCCCAGAAAATGGAAAGCCTGGGTACTTTGGCGGGCGGCGTTGCCCACGACATGAACAATGTCCTGGGTGCGATCCTTGGCCTGGCCTCAGCCCACATTGGCGCCCAGCCCTACGGCAGCCCCCTTCACCAGGCCCTCGACACCATCTGCAAGGCCACCGAGCGTGGCGGCAAGATGGTCAAGAGCCTGCTGAGTTTTGCCCGTCAAAGTCCTGCCGAAGAATGTGAATTGGACGTGAATGCAATCCTCCATGAAGAAGTGACCCTTCTGGAACGCACCACCTTGTCCAAGGTACGCCTGGAACTTGACCTTGCCCCAGATCTTCCGACCATCCGAGGTGATGCGAGCGCCCTGACCCACGCCTTCATGAACCTGTGCGTCAACGCCGTGGATGCCATGTCAGAGAATGGCACCCTTACCTTGCGCACCCGCCATGTGGACAACAGTTGGATTGAAGTCGAAGTGGAAGACAACGGAATGGGCATGCCCAAGGAAGTTCTTGAGAGGGCCACGGAGCCCTTCTTCACAACAAAGGGAATTGGATACGGGACGGGGCTGGGGTTATCCATGGTCTTTAGTACCGCGAAGGCCCACCGGGGTGAGATGGCGATTGAGAGCGAACCCGGCCGAGGCACTCGCGTGAAGCTACGCTTCCCAGCCCTCGAGCAGGAACTTGTTGCGCAGGTTGGAGAACCCGGGGTGGATGACGCCAGCCCCCAACCCCGCAGAAATCTAAAAGTGCTGCTGGTGGACGACGATGACCTAATCCAAAGTTCCTTGCAGGCAATCCTGGAGTGCCTGGGACACACCGCAGTGACCACAGCTTCAAGCGGCGAGGAGGCTCTGGCCTTTTGCGAAGCAGGGTTGCAGGCCGACCTCGTCATCCTGGACATGAACATGCCAGGATTGGGCGGAATCGGAACCCTGCCGCACCTGCGCAGGCTTCACCCAACGGTTCCCGTTCTGCTTTCTACGGGCCGAGTCGACCAGACCGGCCTGAACCTAGCTTCGTCCCATTTGGGCGTCACGTTACTGACAAAGCCCTTTGGGGTGAGGGAACTGCAAAAACACCTCGAAAGCATTGGTCTTGGGTGATAGGTATCTCACGGGCGTTGTGGATCCAGCACTTCCGGCATTGGCATCCTTACTGATGACCTGGCTTGCGTTGTAGATAGTTAAAATCATCACGCCTCGAGGATTTAGTTTCCTTCCCTCAGCCTCGTAGGCTGGGTCAATCTCATAAATCAGCAACCATGGAGGAGGGGTTCTGGGTTCTCGCGATGACGATCCACCTTCGGAGCCACTGACATGGATTTTAGAGGGGGCGTAGTTGTCTATGCGCGAAGTGCGGCGAATCATTTTATTGACAGGACACTCAGCCTGCGGGATCGGACCTTGGTTCTTGGAATGTTCGGCTCGAGAACCGGGGTGTCAGAGGTCCGAGATCTCGACTGATAGGACCTGCTGGAAGTCGCGAGTGAATTTGTGATTGAGCCTCTTCGTCTGGCTCGTCGAAAATCAAGGCGACTGTCATGTAACTTCTGAAAATTTTGCTTTATGGAGACTTAGGACCCCTTTGATCTTGCGAACGAAAAAATTGATGGAGTTCAGCGCGAAATTCCTGGGCGCATCCGGGACAATATCCATGACTAAAGGTGGCGTCAGAGTGGCTCTGGATATATACCTCAAGTTGGTTCCAGAAGCCCTTGTCATCTCGAATTTTTTTGCACTTGGCACAGATAGGGATTAGCCCTTGTAAGGTACGAACCTCAGATAGAGCTGATTTCAGATCGACGATTAGTGCTTGGTTTCTCCCATTGAGATTTTCCAAATTATTATTGGCCTTCATGATTTGACGTCGGCTCCAAAGAAGTAAGATTGCAAGGCTAAATCCAGTCATGCACAAGAGAGCCAAAAGTATTTGCACTCGAGTTTTTGCCAATTTTTCTATCTGTAGGTTCACAATTTTTGAATTCAGTAATTCTGCCTGTTGGGCGGCATTACTCTCGCTGATACGCCTACTATTCTCCTCAAGCTTAAGGTCATCGTTGAGAATTCTGAACTCCTGCCATGCCTCATATGCTTCGCGGTATTTGCCTGCGAAGGCATATTCTTCAGCCAAGTTCCCAAGCACTTCGACGGCCGCCTGTTTCTTGGCCTTCCCTCGACAGAATTCAACCCCCTCTGACAGGAGTTTAAGCCCTTCGATATGCTGGCCGATTCGGTTCAGGGCAATACCCAAATTCACCTTACATGCGGCCATTAAACTTGGGTTTCCAAGAATGGCGGGGGTTCTCCTGGCAGTCCTCAAGAGGTCGACCGCAGCCTGGTAATCCTTCATCCGAATGTAGAGGTCTGAACTGTTCAAGTCACATCGGGCAAGTAGGGCATCATCTCCTGCTTGAACACCAAGTTTTTTAGCTTTTTCAAGTTCGAATAATCCTTCCTTTAATTTTTTCTGCCCTGTATACACTGCACTTAGGCCTTCATGAACCAGTGCCTTTGTGCTGGGGTTGTCAACTCCCTCGGCGACTATTCCAGCCCTTTCGAAGAACAACTGTGCCTCATTGAACCGGTTCATCGAGGCGTAAACCTCACCCAAATCGCAGAGGATCAATACCCGGTTCTCAGCCTCTTCAGGGGCCTGAAGGCAGAGAAGAGCTTCACGGAGTTGCAAATCCGCTTCTGCTTGATGACCACTCACATGATTCAGAAACCCCGAGGTGGAGAGAGCGAGGCCGAGGGAAACCTTGGCTTCCGAATCATCGGGGAAGGCATCGCAATGTTTCCGCAATATCGGCAGGACCCAATGAAGGGTGCTCTGGATTTCTGGAAACCGATCCACTCCTTTTAATGCGATAATGCGGATCCAGTCAACTTCAAGAAGTACGCGGCCACGACTGTCATTCTGTTTCGATGCAATCTGGCGGCCTTGATCGGCATAGGTTTTCGCCCGTTCGTATTCTTGCTGTTTACCCAGATCTTGAACCAGAGACCGGATGAACCAAAATTCCATGGCTGGATCATTGCTATCAGCAAGAATACTCAGAGCTTTCTCCGCATGAGCGGTCGAGTCGGCTCGATTTCTGAACTTATCGCGTTTAACCGAGGCCTGAAGATCTTTGAGGTTCCCATGCGAAGTTGTCTGAGTGTTAGCTTGGGAATTCGCCGGGATTCCAACCGTAGCCAAAAATAGGCAAATTAGGTTGATGCTGACGACTGACCGGATTCGAGAGTGGAGCAAGGTCATCCCCCTCTTGTTGAACAAATTGTTGGTTTCAAAAAAACACAATTCCAGCCGACCAGTGGTTTCGAATGAAACCGCAGTGATCTGCCGAGGCAATCGGTAGTAGTACTAGTTATACATTGAGCAACAATTTCAAAAATTCTGCGACAAGCTCTTTGACGTTCTCCCCGTAAATTGGTCCAATTGATCTGTGGAATCTGGGTTGATTGGGGTGAGGTCTTTCGGGTTGATTTTCGATGGGTCGGGTGCTGGGCCTGCCGATAGGGCTACCTCGCAGCTACGTGCTTCAGGGCCTCGAGGACCCGTTCGGGATTGAAGGGCACGTGGGTCACGCGCGCGCCGGTGGCGTCGAAGACGGCGTTGGCCAGCGCCGCAGCCACCGGCACCACGGGAGGCTCGCCGATGCCCTGGGTGGTCGTGGTGCCGCTGTCCGCGAAGACGACCTGGATCCGGGGGATGGCGGAGAAGCGGGGCAGGAGGTAGGTGTCGAAGTTCTTGTCGAGGATGTGGCCGCCCTTGAAGTGGATCTCCTCGCTGAGGGCTTGCCCGATGCACATGGTGATGGCGCCCTCCACCTGCTGGCGGGCCCCATCGGGGTTCACCACGAGGCCCACATCCACGGCCTCGAGGAAGCGCTCCACCCGGACCTTCCCGGTGGCCTTGTCCACGGCGACCTGGGCCATGGCCACCACCAAGGCCTGGCGCCAGGCGCCGCAGGCCAGACCGATGCCCCGGCCCGTGGGACCGGGTGCGGGTTCCCAGCCGAAGGTCTCCACCGCTAGGTCCAGGAGGCGCAGGAGGCGGGGGTCGTTGGCGAGGCGGCGGCGCAGGGTCACGGGATCCAGGCCGGCCTTGGCGGCCAGCGCGTCCAGTTGACTCTCCCGGGCGAACGCGTTGGTGTGGGCATTGGGGGCACGCCAGGCGCCGATCTTGAGGGGGTGGAGGTCGGGAACTGCCGGAGCCTGGTACCGGTTCGTCTGCATCTCGTAGGCGAACTCAGCCTCGCCCTGGGAGACACCGGTCACGACACTGTCCCAGAAGGTGATGGCGCCGCGCCCGGCGTCCAGGCCGGAGCGGATCTTGACCACGGCAGCCGGCCGATAGCCGTCCAGAAAGAGGTCCTCCTCCCGGTTCCAGGCCACCTGGATGGGCACGCCGGGCACCTGGCGGGCGATGCGGGCCGTCTCGACGGCCACAGGGGCTACGAGCTTGCCGCCGAAGCCGCCCCCCACGAAGGGGGTCACGATGCGGACCTTGTCCTTGTCCAGCTTGAGGGCCTCGGCCACAGCGTCCCGGAAGACGAACGGCGACTGGTTGGAGGCCCACACCGTCATGCGGCCCTCCTCCCACTTGGCGACGGCGGTATGGGGCTCGAGGGTGGCGTGGCTCTCGTAGGCGTTGCGGTATTCCCCCTCCACCACTGTGGCCGCCCGCTTTTCACCGGCGACCACGTCGCCGCGGGAGATCATCACGCGCTGGCCGGGCGCCGCCTTGTCCACAAGGTACTGGTAGATGCGTCCATCGTCCACGTCAGGTTCGGTCCCCTCGAAGGTGCCCTTCACGAGGGCGAGGGCCTTGCGGGCGGTGTCGGGCTGGGGGTGGAGCACAGCCAGGAGGGTGCCGTCCCGCACGATGCGAACGCCGGGAACCCGTTCGGCGGCCGCCGTGTCCGCGGTGACAAGCTTCAGGCCGTGGGCCGGGGGCCGCAGGATGCAAGCGTGGAGCGTTCCGGGAAGGCGCAGGTCGCCGGCGTACTTGGCGGCGCCGGTGGTCTTGGCGAGGGCGTCCTTGCGGGGGAAATGGCGCCCGATCACCGTGCATTCGGAGAGAGGCTTGGGCTTGACCTTGCCCAGGTGCCGCTCCATCTTCCGGCCCTTCACCAGCTCGCCAAAGGTGATGCGGCGCTTGGGCGTCGCCTTCACCCAGATGGCGCCATCCTTCAGGGCCAGGTCCGCCGTCGCGGCGCCCAGGGCCTTGGCAGCCATGCCCAGGAGCACCGCCCGCGCCTCCGCGGCGGCGCCCCTAAGGACGGGAGCCGTATGCCACATGGTGAGGGAGCCGCCCGTGGGCATGTCCCAGGGGCATAGGTCCGTGTCGCCCAGGAGCATGTCCACCTGGGCCGGATCCAGCTCCAGCTCCTCGGCGACGAGCATGGCCAGCACCGTCATGGCGCCCTGCCCCAGCTCGGTCTTCCCCACGAAGCAACCCACGCGGCCATCGGCTGAGATCTTCAGGTAGGCGTTGAAGTCCTCGGGGTAGGTACCAGGCCGCGTCGGTTCCACGGGCGCAGCACCGGCGGGAGTTGTGAAGAAGAAGGTGAGCGCGCCCGCGGCGGCGCCCTGGAGGAAGGTCCGCCTTCTCATCGCACACCTCCCTTGGCCTTGCCGGCCGATTCGACTGCGTCCAGGATCCTCACGTGGGCCCCGCAGCGGCAGATGTTCCCCTCCATGGCCTCGACGATCTCGGTTCGGGTGGCCCTGGGCTTCTTTTTCAGGAAGGCCCAGGCGGCCATGATCATCCCGGAGGTGCAGAAGCCGCACTGGAAGGCGTGATGGTCCTGGAAGGCCTTCTGAACGGGGTCCAGCTTCCCGTCCAGGGCCAAGCCCTCGATGGTGAGCACGGACTTCCCAGCCACGTCGCCTACCGCCGTGGAACAGGAGAGCGTGGCCTCGGAGTCCACGAGCACGGTGCAGGCTCCGCAGAGCCCGGCCTCGCAGCCCACCTTGGTGCCCGTCAGGCCCAGCTCATCGCGCAGAACCCAGACCAGCATCCGGTCACGGGGGCTGCTGACGGTGACGGGCTTGCCGTTGAGGACGAAGGAGACGGTGGCGTCCATGGGCGAACCTCCGGGGTTTGAGGGCCTGCTGGGGGAGGTCCCCATGGTAAACCCGGAACCAAAGGTCAGTGGTGAGGAGGGGAGATCGAGGTTGCCGGCCCTGGTGTGGCCAGGTGAGTCCCCCAGGCCCCATCACGGGTCCATGCCGGGATCCTCAGTGGCCCAGGATTGAAGGATGGGACCTGGACCGGGGCTGTGGCATGGTTGCTATCAAGATCTCTTGCAACCCAACGCCAATCCCTCACTCGGGTTGGCTCGATCTGAGGCCTCCGATGCAGCCCTCCCCGTCTCTGGTTCCAGCAACCCGGCCCAACCGTCAGGAACTCTCACCCATCTTCCTGCTCGAGCGGGCTGGCGAGGTCTTCGCGGAGCGCCCGGCCGTCACGGATGGCCCAGTCCGCTATACGTGGCGGGAGTTCCGGCTCCGGGCGCGGCGCTTCGCCTCGGCACTGCGCGCCGCAGGTTTGCAGAAGGGCGATCGCGTAGCCTTCCTCGCCTTCAACTCGGAGCCGCTGCTATTGGCGCACTTCGCGGTGCCGCTGGCGGGGGGCATCCTGGTGGCCATCAACATCCGCCTGAACCCGGAGGAGATCGCCTACATCGTGAGCCACAGCGGGGCCACCCGGGTCTTCGTGTCGCCGGAGCTGCAGCCGCAGCTGGCCAGCGTGCCGCCTCCGGTCCCCCGCACCGTGCTCGGTCCCGAGTTCGAGGCCCTGATCCTCGGCGGCTCCGAGGCCCCCGTGGAGCCCTGGCTGACGAGCGAGGACGAGCCCATCACCATCAACTACACCTCTGGCACCACGGGTCGGCCCAAGGGCGTGATCTACCACCACCGGGGCGCATACCTGAACGCGCTGGCCATGGTGCTCGACCACCGGGTGCAGGCCGAGTCCCAGTACCTATGGACCCTGCCCATGTTCCACTGCAACGGCTGGTGCTTCACCTGGGGCCTGGCGGCCGTGGGCGCCGAGAGCATCTGCATCCCCAAGATCGAGCCCGGGCCAACCTGGCAGCTCTTCGACGGCGGCGTCACCCACTTCTGCGCGGCCCCCACGGTCTGCACCATGCTCGTGACCGATCCGGCCGCCCACCGCCTGGAGCGGCCCGTGCGGCTCTTCACGGCGGGCGCACCGCCCTCGCCGACGCTCATCGCCCGCATGGCGGAGCTGAACTTCCAGCTCGACCACGTGTATGGCCTCACGGAGGTCTACGGGCCTTTCACCATCAATGTGCCTGCCCCCGGGCAGGATACGCTGCCCCCGGCGAAGCAGGCGGAGCTGAAGGCCCGCCAGGGCATGCCCAACGTCTGCGCGGGCGAGGTGCGCATCGTGGACCAGGACATGAACGATGTGCCCCTGGATGGCGCCACCATGGGCGAGGTGGTCATGCGCGGCAACGTCGTCATGACGGGCTACTTCGAGGACCCGGAATCCACGGCCAAGGCCTTCCACGGTGGCTGGTTCCACTCGGGGGATCTCGGGGTGCAACATGCGGATGGCGCCATCGAGCTGCGCGACCGGGCCAAGGACATCATCATTTCTGGCGGCGAGAACATCTCCACCATCGAGGTGGAGCAGGCCCTGGTCTCCCACCCCGCCGTGATGGAGTGCGCCGTCATCGCCGTGCCCGACCCCAAGTGGGGCGAGGTGCCCAAGGCCTTCGTGACGCTCAAGCCCGGCGCCTCGGCCACCACCGAGGAACTGGTCGCGCACTGCCGTACCCGCTTGGCCAACTTCAAGCTGCCCCGGCACATCGAGTTCGGCGCCCTGCCCAAGACCTCAACCGGCAAGATTCAGAAGTTCCTGCTGCGCGACAAGGAGTGGCAGGGCCGCAAGAGCCGCATCAACTGAAGGCTGGCCCATGCTGATCGACGAGACGGTCCGGTTCCTGTCCCAGGTCCCCCCCTTCCAGTTCCTGGAGGAGCCCCTGCTGCGGGAGCTGGTCCAGAGCCTGACCATGGCCTTCCATCCCAAGGGCGAGGTCATCCTGCACCAGGACGGGACCATCAGCGAGCACCTGCAGATCATCAAGAAGGGGGCGGTCAAGATCACGCTGCGCCCCGAGGGCAACGGGGATGAGGTGGTAGTCGACTACCGCGAGCGGGGCGAGTCCTTCGGCCTGGTTTCCCTCATGGGCGGGCAGCAGCGGACCACCATCGTGGCTATCCAGGACACCACCTGCTACCTGCTGCCGAAAAGAGCGGTTCAACGAGCTGGTGGTCAGCCACCCGGCCATCACCGAGTACCTCCTCCAGTTCCATCTCACCAAGTACGCGGACATGACCTCCCGGGAGATCCAGGGCAAGAGCCTGTTTCTGGAGAGCAGCGACCACCTGCTGTTCACAGCCCAGGTGGGGGAGATCTGCCAGCGGTTCACCACCGTCGTGGAAGCCGACACCACCATCCGTCAGACGGCCAAGCGCATGGCTGAGGAACGTCAGAGCGCCGCCCTGGTGGTCGGTCCCAGTGGGGAGCCCATCGGCATCCTCACGGACTCGGATTTCCGCACCCGGGTGGTGGCCGAGGGGCAGCCCATCGACGGCCCGGTCTCGCGGGTGATGAGCCATCCGGTGGTCTCGGTGGACGAGCAGGATCCCTGCTTCGAGGTGGTTCTCAAGATGCTGCAGTGCGACATCGAGCACGTGGCCGTCACGCGGGGGGGCGTCATCCGGGGCGTGGTGACCAACCATGACTTCCTGGTGCTGCAGGGGCGGAGCCCCCTGGCCTTCTCGGAGGACATCGAGCACCAGACCACTTTGGAAGGGCTGGCACCGGTGTCGCGCAAGGCCATGTCCATCATCGGCGTGTTGCTGCGCGAGGGCGCCCGGGCCACCAACATCATCCGCATCATCTCGGAGCTGAACGACCGGGTGGTGCGCAAGGTTCTGGAGTTGGCGGAGCGGGAGCTCGGGCCCGCGCCCGTGCCCTACTGCTGGCTCGCCCTGGGCAGCGAGGGGCGCAAGGAGCAGACCTTCCGCACCGACCAGGACAACGCCCTGATCTATGCGGACGTGTTCGACAGCCAGAAGCCCAGGGTCGCGGAGTACTTCCGGCGCTTCGCAGTGTTCATGCGCAACGGCCTGGTCCAGTGCGGCTTCGAGGCCTGCCCAGCCAACTACATGGCCAGCAACCCGGACTGGTGCCAGCCCCTCGCCCAGTGGAAGCGGTACTTCAGCACATGGATCTCCGAACCCACCCCCGAGGCCGTGCTCAAGGCGCTCATCTTCTTCGACTTCAGGCCCCTCCACGGCGACCGATCCCTGGCCTGGGGCCTGCGGGAGCACTTCGGTCGGCTCATTCCCGACTACCCGGTCTTCCTGGGCTTCCTGGCCAACATGCTCGTGCGGAACCGGCCGCCCCTGGGCTTCTTCGGGGGCGTGGCCGTGGAGCGGAACGGCGAGCACAAGGATGGCCTGAACCTGAAGATCAAGGCCGTGGCGCCCCTGGTAGACATCGCCCGGCTCTTCGCCCTGGAGAAGGGGCTCCAGCAGGTCTCCACCGTGGACCGTCTGGAGGCGCTGCGGGGCGGCACCTCGCTCATCTCGGAGCTGGTGGACGAGCTGGAATACTCCTTCGAGTTCGTCACCTTGCTGCGGATCCACCACCAGTACCGGCAGGCGGAGGCCGGGCAGCCCATCGACAATGTCATCCGCTACGACAGCCTGAGCAGCCTCGAGCGGCAGTCGCTCAAGAACGCCTTCCGGCTCATCCTCAAGGTCCAGGACCAGGTCATGGACCGGTACAAGTCCTTCATCATCTAAGGCGCGGCATGGGTCTGATGGCATGGGGCCGTGAAAAACTGGGCGGGCAACCGCCGGGCGGGGACCTGCCGGTTCCCGAGCTGCGGTTCACGGTGCTCGACACGGAACTGACCGGCCTCGACACACGCCGGGACGACATCATCGCCATCGGTGCCCTCCACATGCAGGGCGGCCGGATCGAGCTGGGGAACGCCTTTCAGGAGCTGGTGAAGCCCACTGCCGTGCTCGATGGCCGCACCGTCGTGATCCATGGCATCACCCCCTCCGAGCTGGAGGCCCGGCCAGCCATCGGCGAGGTGCTGGCCTCCTTCCTTGACTACGCAGCGGGCACCGTCCTGGTCGGCCACTGCCTTGCCCTCGACCTGGCCTTCCTCAACCGCGATGCCAGGCGGTCAGGGAGGGCCCCGTTCCGGAATGCGGCGGTGGACACCCTGTCCCTGTTCGGCTGGCTCCGGCGGCGCGAGGCGGACCACCCCGCCTTCGCCCTCGAGCTTCCCGCCCCCAGCCTCTTCGACCTAGCCGACGCCTTCGAAATCCCCGTGGAGGCGGCCCATTCAGCCATCGGGGACGCCTACGTCACGGCCCAGGTCTTCCAGCGCTTCCTGCCCTTTCTCCAGCAAGCGGGCGTCGGGAGCCTCTCGGGCCTGCAGAGGGTCGGGGATCCCCGGCGCCAGCTGGCCAACCTGACGGACCAGGAGGGCCACACGCACTTCTAAGCCCACGGCCGGGATGGAACCACCCCGGCCGTGGCGGCTGTGTTCCCTTAGTGCTTGGTGGTGGCCGAAGCGGCGCCGAAGCCTGTCTGGCCACGGACATACTGGTCTTCGAAGGCCTCGATCTCCTGCTTGGCCCGCTCGCTACCGTCGATCTTGGAGAAGATGAAGGCCAGCAGGAAGGCGATGGGCATCGCAAAGATGGCCGGTTGCCCGTAGGGGAAGAGGGCCGCTTTCCGGCCGATCACATCCACCCACACCGACTTCGAGAGCACCACGAAGACCACGGCCGAGACCAGGCCCCCATAGCCGCCCCAGAGGGCGCCCCGGGTGGTGAGGCCCTTCCAGTACATGGAGAGGATGAGCACCGGGAAGTTCGCGGCGGCGGCCACGCCGAAGGCCAGGCCCACCATGAACGCAATGTTCTGCTTCTCGAACAAGATGCCCAGCACGATGGCGATGAAGCCCAGGCAGATGACGGCGATCCTGGACACCTTGATTTCCGTGGTTTCCGACGCCTTGCCCTTCATGATGACCCGGGCGTAGAGGTCATGGGAGATGGCGGAGGCGCCCGCCAGGGCCAGACCCGAGACCACGGCCAGGATGGTGGCAAAGGCCACCGCCGCAAGGAAGCCCAGCAGCAGGTTGCCACCCACGGCCTTGGCCAGGTGCATAGCCACCATGTTGCCGCCGCCGATGAGCTTGCCGCCGATCTTGCCGCCCTCGAAGAAGGACGCATTCTGGCCGACGATGATGATGCCGGTGAGGCCCAGGAGGAAGATGACATTGAAGAAGTAGGACACGAAGCCCGAGGCATAGAGCACGGACTTGCGGGCTTCCTTGGCGTTGGTGACCGTGAAGAACCGCATGAGGATGTGAGGCAGGCCGGCGGTGCCGAACATGAGCCCGAGCCCCAGGGAGATGGCCGTCACGGGATCGGCGAGGAGGCTGCCGGGATACATGAGCTTGGGGCCCAGCTTGTGCACGGCAGTGGCCTGCTGCACCACGTTGCTGTAGGAGAAGCCGAAACGGCTCATGGCCAGGATGGCCACCAGGGTGCCACCCACCAGCAGCATGCAGGCCTTGATGATCTGCACCCAGGTGGTGGCCACCATGCCACCGAAGATGACGTAGACCATCATCAGGATGCCCACGGCGAAGATGGCGACCGTGTACTCCAGGCCGAAGAGCAGCTTGATGAGCTGGCCGGCACCCACCATCTGGGCCAGCAGGTAGAAGCAGACCACGGTCAGGGAGGAGATCGCGGCCATGGTGCGCACACTGCCCTGGTCTAGGCGGTAGGCGGTGATGTCGGAGAAGGTGAACCGGCCCAGGTTCCGCAGGCGCTCGGCCATGAGGAAGAGGATGATGGGCCAGCCGGCGAAGAAGGCCAGCATGTAGATGTAGCCGTCGTAGCCTTGGCCGTAGACCATGGCGCTGAGGCCCAGGAGCGTGGCCGCCGACATGTAGTCGCCGGCGATGGCAAGGCCATTCTGGAACCCGGTGATGCCGCCGCCCGCGGTGTAGAAATCGGAGGTGGACTTGGTGCGCCCAGCCGCCCAGTAGGTGATCCCCATGGTCAGGGCCACGAAGAGCAGGAACATGATGATGGCGTGCCAGTTGGTGGCCTGTTTTTCCTGGATACCATCCAGGGCCGGACCCGCATGGGCCATGACGGTGGCGGCGAGCAGGCCCAGGGCCAGGCCGAGACGGTTCAGCACGCGCATCACTTGTTCTCCTTCCAGGCATCCTTGATGAGGTCCTGGGTCAACTCATCGAATTCCCCATTGGCCTTCTTCACGTACAGCGCCGTGAGCAGCCAGAAGAAGATGAACATGAAGAGTTCGAAGGCGACGCCGATGGTCACCATGGACCCCTGCCAGATGGGCCGGCCGAGCAGCGCAGGCCTGAAGGCCACCAGCAGCACAAAGCCGTAGAACATGCCCAGCACGATGAAGGCGAGCGTCCAGGCGAAGCGCCCGCGCTTGGTGACGAGTTTCACGAATTTCGGATTGTTCCGCATGTGCTCATACATCTCGCTGCTCATGGCAGGGCACCTCCTCGGATGGGGATGGAACGACCTGCACCCATCCCCGGGGGAGGAGTGGATGCCTGACCTGATGGATGTGGGATGAACTGGGGCCAAGGCTACTCGAAATGGGACTCGAGCATCAATAAAGCCGGGAAGGAATGTGCCCGAATGCACACCTGAGGTCATTCAGCGAGGTGACGGGTCGCGCTGGCCTTCCGCGCCGCGGACTCCCCCGCCAGCCAGCCCGTGGAGAAGGCGATCTGCAGGTTGTAGCCGCCCGTGTTCGCATCCAGGTCAAGCAGCTCGCCTGCGACATAGAGGCCCTCGACCTTTCGCGAGGCCATGGTGCGGGGATCGATGTCCTTGAGGGAGACGCCTCCCGCCGTGACGATGGCTTCTTCCCAGCCCCCATGGCCCGTCACCTCGAACCGCAGCTCCTTGAGCAGGCCCAGCAGCTGCTTCCGCTTCGAGCCTTGGAGCTGCACCGCGGGCGAAGCCGGATTCAGACCGAGGCGCTCGCAGAACACGGCGACGAGGGGCGTCGGCAGGAACGACCGCAGCAGAACTCCGCAGGTCCCGCCCGGGTAGGCCTCGAGCTCCCGCATCAGCCTCGCCTCCAGCTTCGCCAGGTCCAGAGCCGGTTTCAGGTCGAGGGTCACCTCAATCTTGCGGCCGGCGGCGAGGGCCTCGACGACCTTCCGACTGAGGCGGAGGACGCTGGCGCCCGCCAACCCCTTGGTCGTGAACTCCGCTTCCCCGAATTCGCTGGCGTGCTTCTTCCCGTCGATCCAAAGGGACAGGTTGACGTTCTTGAGGGTGAGCCCCTGGGCGCCCTCGTGGACAGGACGCGTGTCGAGCCGCACCAGGGACGGCCGCAGGTCCTCGATCCGATGCCCGGTGGCCTCGGCGAAGCGGTGGCCGTCCCCCGTGGAGCCCGTGGCGGGATAGGACCGCCCGCCGGTGGCGAGGATGCAGCAACGGGCCTGGATCTCCTGGGCGGCCCGTGAGGCCTTGCCCACGACCACGAGGCCTGCGAACACGCCCTCGCGGATCAGGAGGCGCTCGACCCGCGCATGGGGGAGGATCGCCACGCCCTTGTCCGTGGCCCAGGCCACCAAGGCGTCCGCCACGTCCCAGGCCAGGTCGCTGGCCGGAAACACGCGGTCGCCACGCTCCACCTTGGTCGCAAGGCCCTGGCCTTCCAGCAGTGCGATCAGGTCCTGGTTGAAGAAGGCCTGGAAGGCCTGGCGCAGGAAGCGCGGCTCGGGCTGGACCTCCTTGAGCTGCTCCTCCAGCGGCTTCATGTTCGTGATGTTCGCCCGCCCCTTGCCCGTGATCCGAAGCTTGCGGGCCGGCTTCTCCATCTTCTCCAGCAGGAGGACCCGGGCGCCCAGCATGGCGGCCCGTCCCGCGGCCAGCAGCCCTGCGGGCCCCGCACCGACCACCACCACATCCCAGAGGCCACTGTCCCCTGGTGTCACCCGCGCTCCCGGGGCTCGCAGAGCACCAGCTCCATGCGGCACCGGGCGCAGTCGAAGCGGCACTCCAGGCGGGTGGTTCCATTCTCCAGGAAGACCGGGCCCTGGGGCTCAGGGAGTTGGGCCCAGGGCTCGGGATTCTGATGGACATGGCACCAGCCCATCTCGAACTTCACGCAGTGGCGGGTGGTCATCACCACCCGGCCCGAGAGATCCTCCTGCAGGTCACCAGCCGCTTCCAGCACCTCGGCGCCAGCCCGTTCGTAGAAGGCGCGGGCGGCCTTGTTGGTGATGTTCCAGGAGTAGTCCAGGCCCCGCACGGGCAGAGGGTTCAGCTTCAGGGCAGGCGCCCGGCGCGGCTCCCGGGCCCGGGGGGCGCGGCGCTGAGCTTCGAGGGCTGCCGCAGTGTCCCGACGGAGGGCGTTGAGCACGCTCACCGGCACGAACCGCGACTCGGCCACCTGCAGCCCCGTCAGCTCGAAGGGCGTATTCCCCAGGCGGCCGAGGGCCTCCCGGGTGGCCTGCGCGGCGGCGTCCTTGTCCCGGGGAGGGCCGAAGTCCCCCGGGGCCTGCGCTTCGGCCACGAAGCCGGCAGAGTCCTCCAGACACAGGCGCACCGAGTCATACGCAAAGTCGAGGGTGGCGGTGACAGGAATGCGGCGCTCCACCTTGGCGCTGCGCAGGGCCTTGAGCCAGCGCAGGTCCAGGTTCCGGTGGAGCCGCATGCCGGGCTTGATCCGGGAGGGGTCCTGCACGAAGACCTGGCGGCCCTCCACCGCGTTGACCACCGTGCCCGACACGTCGGCGCCGTCCACGAACGCGAGACCGTCGCCGGGGTTCAGCTCCGGAATGGCGTCCAGCACCACCCGGTCTCCCTGGATGGAACGCACCTCGCCGATGGGTTCACCCAGGTGCTTGCCAGAGTCCAGGTTGCCCATGCGCTGGCGCTGCCCATCGATCCGGTAGGTGGACAGGCCCCGCTGAAAGGTCTTGGTGGGATCGGGGGTGAAGGCGTGGGTGACCGCGCCGAGGGAGGCACGGCCCAGCTCCGGGCGCCGGTGCAGTAGGGCATCGAGCTTGCGGCGCACCTCGCTCACGATGTTCTTCACGTAGTCCGCATCCTTGAGGCGGCCTTCGATCTTGAAGCTCTGGATGCCCGCGTCAGCCAGGTCCTCCAGGTGGTCGGACAGATCCAGATCCCGGATGTTCAGCAGGTGCTTCTCCCGCACCACCACGTGATTCGACGCATCCACCAGGTTCCAGGGGGCGCGGCAGGGCTGGGCGCACTCCCCGCGGTTGCCGCTGCGCTCGCAGATGGCGCCGCTGAGGTAGCACTGGCCGCTGTCGCCCACACAGAGGGCCCCGAACACGAAGGCCTCCAGCTCGATGTCGGCGGCCCAGTGGATTGCCCGGATGTCGTCCAGGCTCACTTCCCGGGCGAGGATGGCCCGGCTGAAGCCCGCGCTGGCCAGGAAGGCCACCTTCTCCGGGCTGTCACAGACGGCTTGGGTGCTGGCATGGATGGGAATGGGCGGCAGGTCCATCTCCAGGAAGGCCATGTCCTGGATGATCAGGGCGTCCACGCCGGCCTCATAAAGCTCCCAGGCCTGGCGCCGAGCGGCTTGCAGTTCGGCATCGAAGAGGATGGTGTTTAGGGTCGCGAACACCTTCGCACCCCACAGGCGGGCCTCCCGGGTGACCTGCTCAAAGTCCGCCAGCTCGTTGCCCGCGGCCTGCCGGGCGCCGAACTGCGGCCCGCCCATGTACACCGCATCCGCTCCGCAGCGGAGCGCGAGGATGCCCTGGTCGGCGTTCTTGGCGGGAGCGAGCAGTTCGAGAGCCATGGCCTTCAGGGTACCAGCCGCTGGGAACCAGGACCAACCAGAGGTAGATCCGCACCCCCGATGAGCTCCCTCCTAGCTCTCAGGGACTTTCCGGCCCAGCTTCCGGTATTCGGCGCGAAGGGCGGTGAGCACGAGGGGCAGGGTGATCTTCGATCCAGCCTGGGCCGCCAGGAAGGCGGCGTTCAGGGCGATGCGCTGGATGTCGCCACCTGCGAGATCAAACCTCGCCAGCCGCTCCCAGTTGAGCTCATCCACAGGTGCCTGGGCCGGGAACACCTTCTGCCAGATGGACCTGCGATCCCTTTGGCCCGGGCGGAGGAAGTCGATGACGAACCGCAGGCGCCGCACGAAGGCCGGATCCAGGGCCTGCTTGCGGTTGGTCGCCAGGATGGCCAGGCCCCTGTAGGCCTCCATCTGCTGCAAGAGGCAGGTCACCTCCAGGTTGGCGTAGCGGTCATGGCTGTCCGTGACTTCGCTGCGCCGGCCGAACAGGGCGTCGGCCTCATCGAAGAATAGAACGGCCCCGGAGCATTCCGCGGCGGCGAACAGCTGGCGCAGGTTCTTCTCCGTCTCACCGAGGTATTTGCTGACCACGGCGGCCAGGTCGATGCGGTACAGGTCGACCTGGAGATCCCGGGCGATGACCTCTGCCGCCATGGCCTTGCCAGTGCCGGGGCCGCCCGAGAACAAGGCCGTGATGCCAAGGCCGCGGCTCATGCCTGCGGCAAAGCCCCAGTGTTCATGAACCGTGGTGCGGTGGCGGACCTGACCAGCGAGTGCTTCCAGCGCCGCGACCTGCTCCGCCGGCAGGACCAAGTCGTCCCAGCGCACCCCTGGACGGAGGATGCGGAAGGTGGGACTGGCTGGTTGCTGAGTCATCACAAGCCTCGGGGGAAGGCGGGGACAGGCACCGCCTCACTGCGCAGGGATGCCACTGATCGGGTAGGGTTTCGGCCGCTGGCCACCCTCGAGGAAGAAGGCGGGCACAGCCTTGGCGGCGCGTTCGGCCTCCGCCTTGGTGGCGTAGTCTCCCAGGAAGAGCTGGTAGGCCGTCTTGCCGCCCTTGAGCTTGATGGGGGCGATGAACAGGTCGGGCTCCTTGCCTGGGAATGCGACGACCGCGTTCTTCAGGGTGGAGGGAAGGTTGGCGATCAGCAGGCGAATGGTCCAGCGCTGACTAGAGAGCGAGTCGATGTGCTTCTTCCCAAGCTCCAGGGCCTTCGGCATATCACTGAGGCGGAGCGCATCCAGGCGGCGCGTCACCTCGGACCCGGAGGGCTTGGGGGCGGCGGGAGAGGCAGGGGCTGGACGCGGTGCCGGGGGCGTTGCCACCACGATGGTCACGGGGGCTGGAGGCGCAGCCACCGGGGCGGGGGTCGCACTCGGGAGGGGCCTCGGGACGGGCGGCGGGATGGCGGCGGCCGCTGGCTTGGACGGAGCCGGCGCAGGGGAGGCCGCGGGGCTGGCAAGCGGGCGCGGTTCGGGCACTGTGCTCACCACCGGCAGGGGGACGGGCGGCGGGGGTGGCGCCACCACTGGCGCCGGCTTGGCCTTGGTCGCCACCGGTTCGGGCCGGGGCGTCGCGGAGCGCCGGGCGCCCCAGGTGAAACCGACCATCACGGCGCCCTGCATCTCCTTCAGGTCGGCATTGGCGAAGGTGAAGACATAGCGGCCTTCCGCCCCCCAGAGCAGGCCCAGGCCCGGCCGGTGGTGGAAGCCCAGCGACAGGTGAGCCGTGCCGGCCTTGAGGGTCTTCTGCAGCTTGGTGACGGTGTCGATCTGGGGAATGGAGACGGCACCCAGGCCCAGGCCGAGGTAGGGCCAGAACCGGCTCGCCGCATCGCCGGAGAGGCCAGTCAGCAGCGTGGCGGACACCTCGGATTGGCTGAGGCTCTTGCCCGGGGCCAGGTCGCTCTTGGGGCTGGCGACCAGGGCCTGGAAGCTGAGGCCGTAACGCTTCTCATCGAAGAGAAGGCCACCCTGGAGTCCGAAGAAGGGCGAGGCCTTGAGGTTCGTCTGGGTGTCCGGGGACAGGCTGCCCGCCTGCAGGCCCACCCACTTGTATCCCGGTACGCCCTCCTGCGCGGCAAGGCTTGCAGTGAGCGCGGTCCACAGGATGAGCTGCCTGGTTCGCATGACTTTCTCCGAGCTTGGAAGGTGTTCGAGAATATCGCGCCACGGTCCCTCGCGCTCCATAAAATCCTTGGAGGGGCCTTATCCGAAAGATCTAACCGTGTGAGATTTGCGCTCAATATCAGCCCTGCTCGAGCCACCTCGCGGGAGAATGGTCCCGTGCGCTACGACGAACCCCTCTTCCGCCCGCCCAGCGAAGCCGACTCCTTCATCCTCCAGGCCACCCTGGGCTGCTCCTGGAACGCCTGCACCTACTGCGCCATGTATCGGGACAAACGCTACACGGTGCGGCCGCTGGACGAGGTGTTCGCCGACATCGCCGAGGCGGGCGCACGCTTCGCGGATGATGTGCGCCACGTCTTCGTGGCGGATGGCGATCCCCTGGGCATGGCCACGGAGCACTGGGAACCCATCCTCCGCGACCTGGCCGCCGCCTTCCCGCGCCTGCGCCGCGTGAGCACCTATGCCACCGCCCGCAACCTGCTGGAGAAGACGCCGGAGGAGCTGCGTCGCCTGCGGGACCTGGGCCTCTCCCTGCTCTACATCGGGCCCGAGTCCGGCGACGACGCCACCCTGCGGCGCATCGCCAAGGGGGCCGACGCGGCCGCCCATGTGGAGGCGGCCCGGAAGGCACGGGAAGCGGGCATGGAGCAGTCGCTGATCTTCCTGCTGGGGGCCGGAGGCCGCGAGCGCAGCGAGGCCCACGCCCGGGCCTCGGGGCGCCTCGCCACGGCCATGGATCCCCGCTTCCTTTCCACCCTGACCCTCACGGTCATCCCCGGCACGCCCATGGCGAAGCTGGGGGACGGCGGCCGCTTCGAGCTGCCGGATGTCCACGGCCTGCTGCAGGAGTTGCGCTGGTTCGTGGAGGAGGCCCGGCCCAGCGCCGCCATCTTCCGGTCCAACCACGCCTCGAACTACCTGCCCATCGGCGGCCGCCTGCCCCGGGACCGCGACGCCATCCTCTCGGCCATCGACGCAGCTCTGGCGGGTCAGGTGAGGCTGAGGCCGGAGTGGGCGCGGGGGCTGTGAACTACCCCTCGATGAACCACACTCGAACGATCTTCCCCTCCGCGACTTCGTAGATCGCCGTCACGGTGATGGGATTCGGGCCCATGCCTTCGGCTTGTTCCTGGTCGATGACGAAGGCGCCCTGGGTGATGCGCTTGAGGACCTTCACGCGCAGGGTGGGATAGGCCTTGAACAGCTCGCCGTAGCCTTTCTTCAGGGCGGCCAGACCCTTCTCGGGGTTCACGGCGCCGGCCATGGTGCGGAACTCGATGTCCGGCGCGTAGCAGGTCGCGAAGGCGTTCAGGTCGTGGGCGTTGTACGCCTCGACCTGTTTCTGGACCACGGCTTCCGGCAGGGGCGCGGCGGGCGGCGCCGCGGAGAGGGCAACGCAAGCAGCCAGAGCAGGCCAGCGAATCATGGGCACTCCTGGAGGAAGATCTCCCCCAGATTGGAGCACACCCGCGGGAATGGTCCCCACCTATTTGAGCAGGTGCATGAGCGGGTTGAAGACCTGCATCAGCACCCCGCCGAAGCTCGGGTTCAGGGTCGCCAGAAGCAGCAGCAGGGGCACCACCACGAAGCGGAAGCCGTTCTCCACCAGGCCCAGGCTAAGCTGCACCTCCCCCGCCTGGCTGCCCTCCATAAGGCAGAGTAGGGGATCGCGCTCCATGCCAAGGATCACCAGGGTGACCCACACGGCCATGCCCAGCAGGGCGGCGCTGAGGATCAGGAGCACGTCGCTCTTGGGCTGGAAGTCGAAGGCCGCCACGCCGAGGATCACCAGAATCATCGTGCCCAGCGACCCGACGAGCTGGGCCCTCAGCACCAGGAAGGCCTGCCGGATGAGGTGGACCGCGCGGAGGGCGAAGAACACGTCCACCTCGGCCCGGTGGTCGGCGGCCGTCACGGGGTCCTTGAGGCAGGCCGCAGCCAGGGTGTCTCCACAGGCGGTCATCTGGTGGGCGATGGCCAGGCGGTTGCGCCAGTTCTCGTACTCGCCGAGGCTCCTACGGCTGCGCGAGATCTTCTCGTCCAGATCCATCAAGGCACCAAGGCAGGCCTGGAACCCCGGGACGGCCCGGGAGATCCACTCCTGCTGGGCCCGCAGGATCTCCCGGCCGCGCAGGCTGGAGCGCTGCGTGGAGAGGCCCCGGCCGAGGGCCGTCATGGCCTTCCACTCGATGAGGGACCCGACTTCGGCGAAGGCCGCCCGGTACGAGCTCATGTTCAGCACCTCCAGCACGCCCCGGAATTCCTTCCAGCCCTGGTGGAACTGCCAGAAAAGGAAGGCGGAGGCGGTGAAGAGGGCCGCGGCGGTGGTGACCACCACCAGGGTGATGCCCTTTACCTCCATCAGAGGCCGGATCAACCCACCGGGCAGGATCAGCTGAAAACTCACGAGCACCGCCACGATCCCGAGAGTCCAGGGCTGGAAGCGAAGCCCCCGGAGGTGGCGCATGACCAGGACCTTCCGCTCGGTGATCCCGATGGGTTCGGGCCAAAAGGCGTCCTGGTTCTGGCGGCGGACGTCGAACCAGGTCCGGAGCAGCAGGGCCACGCCCGCAGCCAGGGCCAGCGTCGTAGGGATGAGGGATACACCTCGGCCCGGGGACGAGAAGCGCAGGTAGGCCGGCATGAAGATGAGGAAGTGGGTCGAGCCCCAGATCAGGACGGCCACAGCTGGCAGCAGGGCGAGCAGCAGGAGGAGGACGGCCCGCCAGCCGCCGACCACGCCCCGGAGACACCACCCGGTCGCCAGAAGCACCACCATCCAGAACAGGGCACTCAGCCACAGGTAGGGGTCGTTGCCCGGGTTCCCCCTCAGGACGGCCAGAGGCAGCAGGTAGCCCATGGCGAGGAAGGTCAGCACGGCCATCGCCAGCACCGCGCCGGCCACGAGGTGGCGGTAGGCCTTGAGCCCCGGCTCAGACGCGGGAACCCCAGCCACTTGGCGCAGCGGGCGCAGGAAGACCAGCAGCGAGGCAAGACCGAGGCTGAACACGAGGACCGCGAGCTGACGCAGCCTGGAGTGCACATACTGGACGAGGTCTTTGCTCTGGGTGGCGACTTCCAGATAGCGCGCCTCCACACCCGGGTCCCAGACCTGGGTTCCGTTCTTGCTGACCTCCAGCCCGCCGTGGCGCAGGGGCCAGATGCTGCCCCCTTTCACGATGGAGACCAGCCCCTGCTTGCCCCAGTAGCGGCGCTCAGAGTCGTTCGCCTTGGAGGGCTCCAGCAACAGCAAGGTCGCGTAGTAGGTGGCGTACTCTCCTTCGGAGGTGAAGCGGACTGGCGACTCGAGGTCACCCTGCTTCAACGAAAGCACCCGCACCGCGTCCGTCACGGCATAGCCGCCAAACAGGACCATGCCGTCCATGGCCTGGCTGTGGTTCGGGTGGGCGAAGAGGGCGTGGTTGCCGCTGGTGGTGAAGAGGGTGCAGGTGGGGTGGTAGGCCCGGATCCGCTCGGCGAGGAAGAGCAGATCCTGGGGATCACTGGCAGAAATACCGATGTGCGTGTAGCCGCGCCGGGCCAGGCTGAGGATGGTGCCGGCCAGGGTGAGTTCCGTGTTGCGCACGGCATCCGGCGAATACTGGGGCACCGTGTCCAACACCCGCAGCGAGTCGTCCTCGGCAGGTCCCAGCAGTGTGGAGGGAAGCACCAGCTCCTGCGAGTCCCCACCTTTCGCCAGGTTGTGCTCCATGGCCCGGCGCTCCGAACGCAGCCGTGAGAGCCCCATGGGAAACAGGATCTGGGTCATTGGGACTCCGGACCCCCGATCCCGGCTGTAGACCGTGTTCGCTTCAGTGAACATGGCGATCTTCGACTCGTCCCTGGGCCACCCAGCCTGGGTGACATACCAGTCCAGCAGGCGATCCTTCGAGGGACCCGAGAGGTTGCAGATCCACCCGGACAGGCTGAGACGCTTCGGATCGACGGGACCGATGGCCGCGCGCAGAGTCTTGGAGCCGGCGGCATCCAGGGTGGTCGTCCCCTGCACCCGGATCTCCGGCGCAGCCGGATCCTTGAAGTGGGCCTCCAGCGCGGCACCCAGGGAGCTGAGGCTGCCTGAGAACTGGGGCCCGAGGATCGAGATGCGTCGGCCCGCGGCTGGAGCCGGCACCCGCGCGGCCAGCTGCAGTGCCTGCCGCAGGGCCTCACGGTTCACGCCCAGGGACTGACTCTCGCCCACGATGAAGAGCGCGTGGTAGGAAGGCGTGGTACCGCCCTGCGCGAACCAGATGAGCCCGGGACCGCTCTCGGCGAACTCCGAGGAGATGCCGGCCCCGCCCTCTTCCCGGCCCTTGGCCTCCCAGGGCAGGTAGAAGGCGCGGGGGAGGAACTCGGCGGCCTTGAAGGCCCGCTGCACCGCGTTCAGCCGCAGGTCGAACCAGAGCGCCATGTTCGTGCGCTGGGGATCCGGTAGGGTAAGGATGGTCACGGCCACCGTGGACGTCGCAGCCTGAGGCCGATCTTTGAGGCACTGATCGAGCAGGGCGCCTACGGCTTCGACCTTCCGGTCCTTCTTCTGGGCCTCGGCGACCTTCGCGGCCGTAGGGGAATCCCGCTTGGGGGACTTGGATCCCAGCCCCAGTCCGGGCACCAGGGCCAGCAGCGCCGTGAAGCCGACGCCCAGGGAGAGGGGGGAGAAGGCCTTGCTCAAGGGGCCGGGACCGGGTTCAGAGGGTCACCGTGGAGGCCTCACCGTCCTCGTGAAGCAGGCGGTCCAGGTCCTTCCACGAGAAGGCGAAGCGCCCCTGCAGGCCCCATTCCGAGCCCCAGGAGTTGATGGCCCACACCAGCTTCCGCTCGGCATCCACGCCCAGCAGCTCGAAGGCGTGGCCGCCCCGCATGGCGCCGCGGACTTTCACTAGGCCCCTGGCATCCGGCTGGTCGAAGCCCTCGTACCAGTTTAGACCCACCTCAACCGGACCGAGGGTGGAGAGAGCTTTGAGCACGTCATCGAGGCCGAAGCACCAGCGGTAGCCCTTGGTGAGTCCGAGGGTCTTAAGGGCCTTCATGGCGGCCAATACCGTCGAGCCCGTGTCCCGCGGCGGCCAGGCGCCCACGATGGTGTCGTGGTGCGAGGCCTCGGTGTAGACCTTGCGGGCCAGGGCCTGGGTGTAGCGGACTCCTGGCTGCCGGTAGGGTTCAGTGCAGACCACGCCCACGGCCCCATTCCCGGTACAGGAACCCAGCTCACCCTGCTGGAAGGCCTTCAAGGTGCGGGTCCAGGTGCGGGTCTGGATGGTGGCCCCCTTCTTCAGCTGAACCGGAAAGTTCCAGCTGCGGTCATCAAAGTGCAGGTGGCGGCCAAGGCGCCCACCGTGCACGGAGGGGTGCTCCAGGAGCAGGCCGATGCGGTGCGGTTGGGGCGCGTTCGCCACGGATACCTCCGTCGTGGAATTGGGTTGGGTCCCGATCGGTGGCAACCTGCACGCCAAGTTGCCGGTGAAACATCTATGGATCAGTAAAGATTCGAGTTGACAAATTCAGCACGGGATTCAGACCGATCCAAATGTTTGCCAAACATCCCGGCGCTTTCACCCAAGCGCATGATCGATAGGAACTTACGTGAATCCACCCACCCTGGGTCGAAAAGCACCCAGATCAGATGGGAACCCGTTCCTCCTCAGTGAAGCGCCCCTGCCTGGGAGCATGGCCCAGGCCGTATTTCTTGAGCAGCTTGCCCAGGCTGCGCCGCTCCTTCCCGGCGAGCTTCGCCGCGAGGCTCACGTTGCCCCCGGCCAGCCCCAGCAAGCCGACGAGGTAGGCCTTCTCGAAGGCCTCCACGGCCCTCGCCTTGGCCCGGTGAAAGGTCAGCTCCCCGGCCGGGGGTTCAGGCTGCCCCTGAGGCAGCGGGTGCATGGCCTTGGGGGGTTCGACGCGGATGACCGGGCCTTCGGAGAGCAGGTATTCCCGGTAGAGGAGGTTCTCCAGTTCACGAATGTTCCCGGGCCAGTGGTAGTGGCCCATCCAGGCGAGGGAGTCCGGATGGAGGCCTTTGACGCCCAAGCCAAACCGCTTGTCGCAGGCCTCCAGGAACCAGGTGGCCAGCTCTTCGATGTCCCCGGTCCGCTCCCGGAGCGGAGCCAGCTCGAGGCAGAGGATCTTCAGCCGGTATAGCAGGTCGGGCCGGAAGGTCCCCCGCTCCGCCAGGAGCGCCAGGCTGGTGTTGCTGGCTGCCAGGACGCGCACGTTCCCTTGCTGGACCTGGCGGGCCCCTAGGGGTCGGAATTCCTGATCCTGCAGAAACCGCAGGAGTGTCACCTGGCCCTTGGTGGAGAGGGCATCCACCTCGTCCAGGAACAGGGTGCCGCCTTCGGCCAGGGTGACCAGGCCCGGCTGGTTGTCCTTGGCGTCCGTGAAGGCCCCCTTCCGGTGTCCGAACAGTTCGCTTTCGATGAGGGAGTCCGGGATCGCTCCGCAGTTGACGGGGATGAAGGGACCATCCTTGCGCACGCTCTGGTAGTGGATGGCCCGGGCGGCCAGTTCCTTCCCAGTGCCCGTCTCGCCCTCGATGAGAACCGGCGCGTCACAGGCCGCCATGCGGGCGACGAGTCGCAGGGTCTCGCGCAGGGCTGGTGAATGGCCGATCAACTGAACTCCTACGGGAAGGTCCGAGGCGGTGCCGTTCAATCGAGATTCAAGAAGGCAATATAGACCCATTACATTGACATGCAAGACGAGAACAATGCCTCTTTTTGTCAATTGGATGTGAGATGAACATAAATAAAAAACAGACAACCAGCGCGTCAAATCGCATATGCGCCGTGCTTGGCAATCCCTTCGGATGGGTGCATCACCCACTGGGTCAAAATGAACCCAACCCGGAGCACTGCATTTAAATATTTATGAAATAACAATTTAAACAACACGAGTGCATCGCCGCCTGGGGCAAAGATCGGACCGGGACCATCCCGATTGGTCACCCTACATGTATTGCATTAACAGTCATTTGACTCCAATGAGGTTCTTGGCCCGGCGATTGCCACCAAGCTTTCCTGCCTCCCCGGGTGCCGAATGAACGCATCCCCCATCTCCGATCCGAGCACCCTATGCCAAGGCATCCTGCACTACCTCCGGGACCACCCCGCCGCCGCCGACAGCCTGGAGGGCATCGCCTCCTGGTGGCTGTCCCCGGCGGAGTTCTCGGTGACCACGGAAGCGGTCCAGGTGGCGCTGGATCACCTGGTGGCCGGGCATCGCATCGCCCGCATCGACCTAGCGGATGGGAGGGTCCTGTACCAGAGCGCCGACAAGGTCTCCGGGTCGCACCCCGCCTGGCCACTCCCCACCGATCCTAGGAGTCGACCTTGAGCAGCGTCCTCGATGAAGCCCTCGCCTTCACCCTCCGCAATGAGGGCGGCTACGTCAACCACCCGGCCGACCCCGGCGGTGCCACCAACTTCGGCATCATCCAGAAGAACCTCACCAAGTGGAACGCCGCCCACCCCGAGCTCGGCTTCCCCGCCAGCGTGCGGGACCTGTCCCTGGATCAGGCGAAGGCCATCTACCGGGCCGAGTATTGGCGCTGGGACGCCATCGCAAACCCCGCCATCGCCATCAAGCTCTTCGACATCGGGGTGAACTGCGGCACGGGCACCTCCATCCGGCTGCTACAGAGGGCCATCAACCTCCTCGTGAAGCCCCCCATCGACGCGGACGGAAAGCTCGGGCCCGGCACCCTCGGCGCCGCGAACGCCCAGGCCCCGGATGCCCTGATGCAGGCCCTCTGCCAGGTCCAGAGGGACCACTACCAGTCGCTGGTCGCCAGCGAACCCGCCAAGTCCGTGTTCCTGAAGGGCTGGCTCAACCGTGCCGCGCACATCCCGGAGGTTCACCATGGCGTTTGATTGGAAAGCGCTCGTCAAGAGCATCGCCCCCACCATCGGCACAGCGCTGGGAGGCCCCCTCGGCGGCATGGCCGGCGTGGCCCTGACCAAGGCCCTGGGCATCAGTGATGAGGGGCCCAAGGACGAGGCGGCCCTCTCGGCCGCCGTTCAGGGGGCCAATCCCGACCAGCTGCTCGCCCTGAAAAAGGCGGATCAGGACTTCGCGGTCCAGATGCAAAAGCTCGGCTTCGAGAACCTCGAGGCCCTAGAGGCCATCGCCGCAGGCGACCGCGCCAACGCCCGGGACCGGGAGATCAAGACCCAGGACTGGACCCCCAAGGCGCTGGGCATCGCCATCACCCTGGGCTTCTTCGGGCTCCTGGGCTACCTGATGAAGCGGGAGCCGCCTGCGGGCTCCCGGGACATCCTCAACATCATGCTGGGCAGCCTGGGCTCCGCCTGGATCGGCGTCGTGTCCTATTACTTCGGCTCCAGCGCGGGGTCGGCCCGCAAGACCGAGATGATGGCGAAGCAGCAGACCCCGACATCGTAAAAAAACTGCATTCAGCCATGGATGCCAATCAATGGTAAGGTTTCGGCACCACGTCGGAATTCCTGCCTGAGGGCCCCATGAAGATTGCCGTTCCCAGAGAAATCAGGGCGGGCGAGACCCGCGTCGCCCTGGACCCGGAATCCTGCAAGAAGCTGATCCAGCTCGGCATGGAGGTGGCCGTGGAGGTCGGGGCAGGAAGCGCCGCGACCTTTACGGACCAGGCCTACCAGGATGCGGGCGCCACGCTGGCGGCGGATGCTGCCTCGATCTTCGCATCCGCCGCGTTCGTGCTGAAGGTGAACGCCCCCCAGACCCGGCCTGACGGCACCCATGAGGCCGACCTGATCCCCGCCGGTGCCCTGCTCCTGGCCTCGCTCTTCCCCACCCGCAACCTCGAGGCGGTGCAGCGCATGGCCGCGCGCAACCTCACGGCCTTCTCCACGGACTGCATCCCCCGCACCACCCGCGCCCAGGCCATGGACACCCTGTCCAGCCAGGCCAACATCGTGGGCTACAAGGGCGTGCTGCTGGGCGCCATCGAGCTGCCGAAGTACTACCCCATGTTCATGACCGCCGCCGGCACCACCCTGCCCGCCAAGGTCTTCGTGATCGGCGCGGGCGTGGCGGGCCTGCAGGCCATCGCCACCGCCAAGCGCCTGGGCGCCAGCGTCACGGCCACGGACGTGCGGCCCGAGGTGAAGGAACAGATCGAGTCCGTGGGCGGGAAGTACGTGGGCATCGACCTCAAGCAGGGCGCCTCCGCGGGCGGCGGCTACGCGGCCGAGCTGTCGGCGGAGGACAAGGCCCTGCAGGCGAAGATGCTTGCGGAGCACTGCGCCACGGTGGACGTGGTCATCACCACGGCCCTCATCGGCGGCGTCTTCGCACCCAAGCTCCTGGATGAGGCCATCGTGCAGAGCATGAAGCCGGGCTCCGTGATCATCGACCTCGGCGCCGACGGCGGCGGCAACTGCACGCTGTCGAAGCTGGGCGAGACCGTGGTCGTGAATGGCGTAAAGATCGTCGCGCCCCTGAACCTGCCCGCCACGGTGCCCACCCACGCCAGCATGCTCTTTGCCCGGAACCTGCTGAACTTCATGACGGCCTTCTGGGACAAGGAGGCCAAGCGCTTCAACCTCGACTGGGCCGACGACCTCCTCAAGGGCTGCGCCGTGACCCACGAAGGCAAGGTGGTCCACGCCCCCACGCTGAAGGCGCTGGAACAGACACAGGGAGGGAAGGCGTGATGATGCTGCTCGTTCTTTCAGAACACGCGGTTCCGGCCGCCGGAGGCGGGCACGGAGAGCTCGACGTCATGGGCGCCGTGTTTGTGTTCATGCTGGCCACCTTCATCGGCCTGATGGTCATCCAGCGGGTGTCGCGGCTGCTGCACACGCCGCTCATGAGCCTCACCAACGCCATCTCGGCCATCGCCGTGGTGGGCGCCATCATCGTCTCCGCCGGGAAGGACTACCCCGGCTACATCACTGCACTGGGTCTGGTGGCCATCTTCTGCTCCACCACCAACATCGTGAGCGGCTTCCTCATCACGGACCGCATGCTGAAGATGTTCAAGAAGCAGGGCGGAGGTGCCAAGTGAGCGCCGAGACCCTCGTCCAGCTGCTCTACCTCGTTTCCACGGCCCTCTTCATCCTCTCCCTGAAGTGGATGAGCGATCCTGAAACGGCCCGCAAGGGCGTGTTCTCCGGCGTGGGCGCCATGACCCTGGCCGTGGCGGGCACCCTCACCGGCGTCCTCGCCACGGGCGGCACGCACTACTGGTGGATCCTGGGAGCCTTCGCCCTGGGCGCGGCGGTGGGCTACCCGTTGGCCCAGGTGCCCCTCACGGCCGTACCCCAGCGGACGGCGCTGTCCCACGCCTTCGGCGGTCTGGCGGCGGGCCTAGTGGGCACGGCCAAGTTCTTCCTCTACTACGGGCAGAAGAACGAGGCGGCCCTGACACCCTTCATTGTCGTGGCCTTGGTGGCGGAGATCCTCCTGGGTTTCCTCACCTTCACCGGCTCCATCCTGGCGGCGGGCAAGCTGCAGGAAGTGAAGTGGATCCCCCAGCGACCCGTGACCTACCCCGGCCAGAACGCCAGCAACCTCGCCCTCTTCGCCTTGGCCCTGGCCCTCGGCGTGGCCCTGGTGCTGCACCCCCTGGCTCCCTGGGCCCCCTGGGCCTTCGGCGGCATCATCCTGCTGTCCCTGGCTTTCGGTGTGCTGCTGATCATCCCCATCGGCGGCGCGGACATGCCGACGGTGATCTCCATCCTCAATGCCTATGCAGGCCTGTCCGCCGTGGCCATGGGCTTCGTGCTGAACAACAAGCTGCTCATCACGGCGGGCGCCCTGGACGGCAGTTCGGGCCTGATCCTCTCCGTGATCATGTGCAAGGCCATGAACCGATCCTTCTTCAACGTGCTGTTCGGGGCCTTCGGCCAGACCACCACAGCCGGTGCTGAGGGTGAGGCGAAGGCCTACAAGTCCGACACCACGGAAAGCGCGGCCATGGTGATGGAACAGGCCAACCTCGTGGTCATCGTGCCCGGCTACGGCATGGCCGTGGCCCAGGCCCAGCACAAGGTGCGGGAGGTCTACGACCTGCTGAAGAAGAAGGGCGTCACCGTCAAGTTCGCCATCCACCCCGTGGCGGGCCGCATGCCAGGCCACATGAACGTGCTGCTGGCGGAAGCCGAGATCCCCTACGATGACCTGGTGGAGATGGACGAGATCAACGGCGACATGCCCCAGGCGGACGTGGTGCTGGTAATTGGCGCCAACGACGTGGTCAACCCCGCCGCGCGCAGCGACAAGAACAGCCCCATCTATGGCATGCCCATCATCGACGCGGACAAGGCCCGGGCCGTCTACGCCATCAAGCGCTCCAAGGCACCCGGCTTCGCAGGCATCGACAACGAGCTCTACTTCCTGGACAAGACCTTCATGCTCTTCGGCGATGCCAAGGCCGTGATGGGTGAACTGGCCCGGAAGCTGGCAGGGGAGAGCGGGCACTGAGGCGGACTGGCCGTCCTAGGCTTCGAGGAAGGTCGCAAACTCTGAAACCGGTGCCCGCTCGGTGACCAGGCTGTTTTCCACGGCGGCGGGATCCGCGTAGCCCATGGCCATACCGCACACCAGCATCTGCTCGGGCCGGAAGGCCAGGTCTTCGGCAATGAGGCGGTGGAACTGGGTGAAGGCGGCCTGGGGGCATGTATGTAGGCCGCGAGCCCGGGCTGCCACCATGATGCTCTGCAGGAACATGCCGTAGTCCAACCAACTGCCCTGCTGCATTACGCGGTCGATGCTGAAGATCAGGCCCACTGGCGCGTCGAAGAACCGGTAGTTGCGGCCATGTTGGGCGTGCATGCCCGCCTTGTCGGTCTTGGCGAGGCCCAGCAATGCATAGAGATCCCAGCCCACCTTGCGGCGGCGGTCGATGTAGGGCGAGGCCCACGCCTTCGGGTAGTAGTCGTACTCCTGCTGGTGCGTGGCCAACTCGGCGGGGTTTTCATAGGCTGCGCTGATGCGGTCGCAAAGGCGCAGGCGGGCGGCGCCCATCAGCACATGGACCTGCCAGGGCTGGGTGTTGGTGCCAGAGGGCGCCCGGGAGGCCACACGCAGGATGTCCTCCACGGTCGTCCGCGGCACCGGCGTCGGCAGGAAGGCACGCACGGAACGGCGGCTCGTGATGGCGGCATCCACCGCAGCGGTATCCGCTTCCGTGGGGCGGTCGAACACGTTCATGATCTCGTCCTTTTCAGGCAGGGCTGCAGTCAAACCGGTAGTCCTCGGGCACCACCACGATGCCCTTGTCGGAGAGGGTGAAGCGCTGCCTGTCCTTCTCATGGTCGAAGCCGATGGTTTCCCCTGGCGGAATGGTCACGTGCTTGTCGATGATGCAGCGACGGAGTTGGGCGCCCTGCCCCACCGTGACGTGGTCGAAGAGGATGGCGTCCTCAACCACCGCCCCTTCATGGATGTGGACGCGGGATGCCAGGACGGAGTGGCGCACGGCGCCACCGATGATCACCGTGCCGGCGCCCATGATGGAGTTGGTCATCAGCCCATCCTTGCCGCTGCCGCCGGGCACCATGCGGGCCGGGGGATTCTGGCCATGGTAGGTGCGGATGGCCCAGTCGTTCTGGTAGAGGTCCAGCGGTGGCAGAGGCTTGAGGAGATCCATGTTCGCCTCGAAGTAGGCATCAAGGCTGCCCACGTCGCGCCAGTAGCGGTCCGGCGTGACACGGCCCCGGGTGCCGCCGAACTCGTAGGCATGGACGCGGTGCGCGTGGATCATGCCGGGGATGAGGTCCTTGCCGAAGTCGTGGCTGGAGTCCTCCCGCAGGCTGTCGGCCCTCAGCTGCTCGATGAGCAGGTCCTTGGTGAAGACGTAGATGCCCATGGAGACCAGGGCCGTCGCCGGATCCCTGGGCATGGGTTTGGGCTGGTCGGGTTTCTCCTGGAACTCCACGATCCGGCCGTTCCCGTCCACCCCCATGACGCCGAAGGCGCTGGCCTCGCCGAGGGGCACCTTCATACATGCCACGGTCAGGTCCGCGCCGGTCTCGGTGTGGGCCTGGATGAGAGCCGCGTAGTCCATGCGGTAGATGTGGTCGGCCGCCAGGATCAGCACCTTCTGGGCCTCGTTGCGCTCCAGCAGGAACAGGTTCTGGTTGATGGCGTCCGCCGTGCCCGCATACCAGGAGGCGCCCGTGCGCATCTGCGGCGGCACCACGGTGATGTACTCGCCGCACTCAGGATTGAAGATGGACCAGCCATCCCGCAGGTGCTTGTGGAGGGAGTGGGATTTGTACTGCGTCAGAACCAGGATGCGGCGCAGGCCGGAGTGCAGGCAGTTGGAGAGCGTGAAGTCGATGACCCGGTACTTGCCACCAAAGGGTACGGCGGGCTTGGCGCGATCTGCGGTCAGTGGCTGCAGGCGCGAGCCGCTGCCGCCAGCGAGGAGGATGGTCAACGTCTGGTCCGCCATGAGGGCACCTTCCATTCCTTAATCGTGCACCAAGACCGCAGAGACTCGCCGCTGAGAGCGGACGCGGCATAGCGGCACCTGCTTGTTTCAGGCTCAACATGAAACAAGTCCGGTTGCAGATCAATCAGAAATGGGTATGAGAGCGATCGCCCCTGAGCCAGAAAAACGCTTCAGCCACGGGGGCGATTCCTACGCGGCAGTCCAAGTGGGACCTGCAGTCTGGAGCTCCAGTGAATGATTGAACGCCCGTGCCTCCTGGCCAACACCCTCGACATAAAGGGCAATGCCTAACGCATGGTCCAGGGCTCGGGGTTCGAGTGTCAGTCCGAAGGAAGCGCCCGGCGCGGGGCGAATCGTCAGATGGTTTTCACAGAGAGCCTGGACTCCCGCCACAAGGAGATCCCCATCCCGAGGAGGGTGACGAAGGCGATGCCCAACTGGGCGGCGATGGCGCGACCAGGGTTGTCGACGCCCAGGAAGGCCGTGGCGGCGATGGCGATGGCAGAGAAGACGGGAAGCAGGTTCATCGGGATCTCCTTTGGGGGGTTCCACCATCCAGACTAGGGGTTCGGATCGCTGTCGCAACGAGAAAATTTTGCTTAAACACAATTAATTCATTAAATAGATCTTTTGATCTATTCGGATCCAGCCAATCGATCTGTCGGCGTCTGACCCAAACGTTTCGCCCCCGGGATCACCCTGGCTAAGCCACGAGAGGCCATGCCGATTCACCTTCCTCGCTATCGCGGTTCAGCGCAGGCCGAGGCTCGCCTTGTACGTCGTCCATTCCTGCTTGGCCCGCAGGAAGGCCCCGACATCCGGGCATATCAGGAAGGGATTCGTCTGGCGTTCCCAGGCCATGGAGGAACTGGGACGGGCGCCGTAGTCGTGGCCCGGCCAGATGGTCGTGCGGTCGGGCCAGTCCCGGAGCAGGCGCTGGAGGCTGGCCCACTCGGTGCGGCCGTCGGCCTCGGTCTGTGTGCCGCCCACCTTGCCCACGAACAGCAGGTCGCCCGTGAATCCGGCATCCTGTCCCTCCACCAGGAAGGCGAGGTGGTCGTGGTAGTGGCCTGGCACATGCCAAGTGCGGAGCACGAAGGCACCGAAGGGGACGCGGTCGCCATCCTGCAGGATGAGGTCCACGGGGCCGGGGTGGCCGGGGCCGCCCGCCACCAGGGCTCCGGTGAGATTCCGGGCCACCTCGTTGCCGTTGGTGTGGTCGGGGTGGCCGTGGGTGTTGAGGATGTGGGTGATTCTCAGGCCCTGGACCTGGGCCCGCTCCACCAAAGCCTCAGGCGTGTAGGAGGGATCAATGACGACACCCAGGCCAGCCTCACGGTCGCCCAGCAAGTAGCCGAAGTTGCGATCCCCGCCGACCCGCAACTGCTCAAAGATGAAGCGCATGGGGTCGGCCCTGGATTCCAGCCTAGAACCGGATGCCGCCGTAGAGGCCGATCTGATACTTCGGCGCCAACGAGCGGATCTGGTCTTCCATGCTGCTGGAGGCATCTGCGCTCTTGTTGACCAGGGGGACCGCCACTTCCAGACCCACGAAGGGCTTCATCACCGGTGTGGGGAAGGCCAAGCCCACATTGGCCCGGGCCCAGGGGCGGTTGAAGGTCGCGTCGCTCATGCCCGAATTAGTCTTGTTCAGGCGTTCGAACCGGTACTCGATGCCCGCTCCAAAGGCCACCACGGCCTTGAAATTGAACATGGCCCCAAGGCTGACGTGGGTGTGTGAGTGGAAGGTCCCATCCCCGGTCCCGGTCTTATAGATTGTCTCGGTTTCCCTGTGTAGGCCTGTGGTGATCTGCACGAGGACCGGTCCGAGGTCCACAGCGCTGAACCCCAGGCGACCAATGAAAGCAGGCCTACTCTTAGGTTCAGATACCCCGGGGAGATCGCTGCTGCGATAACCCTGCTGGCCGGCAAACAGGCCGATCTCCCAGTCCTCGGCCGCGAGCGGAGCGGCGAGGAGGATGGCAACAGCAAGCGCGGGCTTCTTCATGGGGTGCTCCTGCAAAAGTTAGAGATAAAAAACACAAACGGCTGATCCAGCAACCAGTTCGTATTGATGACTTCGCCCCACTTCTTTCACTTCAAGTTGGCACTACCATGCGCCTAACTGGATTATGGGTCAAGGGGCGAAAGGGCACGCCACCACTCGAGTCCCGGTCACTCCCGTCGGGCCGCAGGACAACCAGTCGGGTTGCACCCGTGACAGGAACTGCCGGCTGCCTTGACCCCAACGCCCAGTTCCCCGAGAACCCGCTGGATGAAATACAGAGCCGACAGACCGGCGGTGGCAATGACCAGGAAGGATTGGAAGTTCATGTCCACCTCACGCGAAACCCATGGCTCGGCCCACGGCCACGGTGACCCAGGCCAGGCCCCAGCCGAGCACGAGCCCATAGCCCACCGTGAACGCCGCCCAGCGCCAGCTGCCGGCCTCGCGGCGGATCATGGCGATGGTGCCGATGCAGGGCGTGTAGATGAGGGTGAAGACCATGAAGGCCAGGGCCGTGAGGGGCGTCAGGCCAGAGCCATCCCGCAGAGCCACCTGGAGTGGGCTGAGACGTTCGCCCTCCTTGGGCTCCTCGCTGGCCTGGTGGATGACGGCCATGGTGGAGACCACGATCTCCTTGGCGACGAAGCCGGCGGTGAGGGCGATCACGTCCTTCCATGCCTCAGGCCGCTTATGGTCGGGGTCGAGGATGGGGCGGAGGATCGGCTCCACCTTCTGGCCCAACCTAGCGGCCAGGCTGGTATTCACGATGCGGCTCTCGTGGGCCAGCTGCAGGGCCTTCAGGCGCTCCTCGGACTCGGCAGTTGGCAGGTTCAAGGCGCCCACGGCCTGCCGTTGCTGCTGGTATTCCAGGGTCCACTCGCGGTTGGCGATGCCTGGATACCGAGACAGGAACCATATCAGGGTGGCGCCTGCGAAGATCGTGGTGCCCGCCCGGGTGAGAAAGACCGAGCCCTTCTCCCACATGTGGATGAGCGTGGCCTTCAACATGGGGAGCCGGTAGGGCGGCAGCTCCATGACAAAGGGCGAACTGGGGCCGCTGAACAGGGCGCTGCGTAATACGCGGCCCATGAGCACCGCGAGCCCGAGCCCCAGGAAGTGCATGGCGATGATGGAGAGGGCCGCCTTGAAGGGCGTGAAGAAGGTGCCCGCGATGACGATGTAGACCTGCAGCCTGGCCGAGCAGCTCACCAGGGGCGTCACCAGCATGGTGATGAGGCGGTCCTGGGGGCTCTCGATGGTGCGAGCGGCCTGGATGGCCGGGACATTGCAGCCGCTGCCCATGATGAGGGGGATGAAGCTCTTTCCATGCAGACCCATGACATGCATGAGGCGGTCCATGATGAAGGCCGCCCGGGCCATGTAGCCCGTGTCCTCCAGGAAGGCGATGCAGCCCATGAGGATCATGATCACCGGCACGAACACGATCACCGCGCTGACTCCGGGGATGACGCCATCCACCAGCAGACTGGTCAGCTCGCCCGCGGGGAGGCTGGCGGAAGCGAAGGTCGACAATGCCTTGAAGCCGTCCGCGATCCAATCCTGCGGAATCTTGCCGAGAATGAAGGAGAGGGAATACATCAGGGCAAGGATGCCGACGAAAATGGGCATGCCGAGGGCTCGATGCGTGAGGATGGCGTCCAGCTTGGCCGTGGGCGATTTCTTGTCATCCGGCGCCGAGGCCACTTCCTTGACGAGACCGTGGGCGAACCCGTACCGGCGCTCAGCCACCAGCGTGGCGCCATCGGCCCCGAGATGCGGCTCCAGGAAGGCGAAGCTTTTGGCCAGCTGCTGGTTGATGGCTTCACTGGCATGGCTCTCGCCGACCACGCGCTTGGCTTCAACGTTGTTCTCCAGCAGCTGCAAAGCCAGCCAGCGGGGCGGCATGGAGGCCTCCAGCTGCTCATCCCGGCAGATCTCCTTTTGCAGCTTCGCCAGCTCGCCCTCGATATCGTGGCCATAGTCAACCACAATCCGGCGGCACCGGTTGGATTCGCCCCGGGCCATCTGGCCAAGCAAAGTCTTGAGTTCGTCAATGCCCTGCTCCCGGTTCCCCACCGTGGGGATTACCGGGCCGCCGAGCAGCAGCTCAAGGGCCGGCAGATCGATGCGCACCCCCCGGTCTTCTGCGTCATCCACCATGTTCAGGACAAAGGCCACGGGCTTGCCCAGTTCCAGCAGCTGGGTGCTGAGGTAGAGGTTGCGCTCCATGTTTGAAGCGTCCAAAACATTCAGGACCAGGTCCACTTCGGGCGAGGCCAGAAACTGAACGGCCACCCGCTCGTCCTCGCTGCGAGCGGCAAGCGAATAGGTGCCCGGGAGGTCCACCACTTCCATGGTCGTGCCGCCATGCTCAAAGGTTCCACTGCGGCGTTCCACGGTCACACCCGGCCAGTTGCCGACATGATGCCGCGCCCCAGTGAGCGCGTTGAACAGGGTGGTCTTCCCGCAGTTGGGATTGCCCGCGAGAGCGATCGTCAGCGTCATCAGGCCACCGGTTGGACGAGGATGCAGGAACTCTCTTCCCGCCGCAGCGACAAGTGGTAGCCCTTGATCACGAGTTCCATGGGGTCCCCGAGTGGGGCCAACTTTTCAACCCTCAACCGGGCCCCCCGGATGAACCCCATCTCCAACAGCCGCTGGCGGACCTGCCCCTGGGCCTGAATCTGAACGACCTCTCCCTGATCTCCCGGTTGGAGAAGACTTAAAGGAATCGGAAGATTATGAGTCATAGTCTCAACTCCATCGTTCAGTGTAGCTCACCCTCAGGGTGGAACAAGGTGCGAACTTCCGTATGTGATCTCCGTCTAAACTAATTTGGATGAACCACTCCAATTCACTGACCCTCCCCAACGCGCTGACTCTGCTGCGGATCCTGGCGATCCCCTTTTTCGCCATCGCGGTCTGGTACGGGCACCACTGGCAGGCTTTCGTTCTGTTCGCCGCAGCTGGGTTCACCGACCTCCTGGATGGGTTCATCGCCCGGACCTTCAATCAGCGCTCAGACCTGGGCGCCATGATGGATCCCGCCGCTGACAAGCTGCTGATGACAACCGCCTTCATTCTCATGGCGTGGCGAACCGATGGCATGACCGCCCCCATTCCCGTCTGGGTGGCGATACTGGCCATCACGCGCGACCTGGTGATCTCGTTCTATGCCTTCGCGTCGGTGGACCGCCTCAGCGACAGCAAGTTCCACCCGAGCTTTCTGGGCAAACTCAGCACCGCCGTGCAGCTGAGCGCCGTCTCCCTTGGCCTGCTTTTCAATGCCATGGGCTACCGCCCCTGGATGGAACCCCTGCTGCCGGAGATGTACTGGCTCGTGGCGACCCTGGTGCTGGCCTCCGGCATCCACTACTTCATGCGGGCGACCCGGGCCCCGGCGGCCTGATAGACTGGTTCTTCCGCGTCGGGAGACGCCGAAGGAGACGCCATGAGAAAGCCTGCCCCGAAGGGGCCTCGACCTGCGCCCGCCAGCACCAGGACCGCCGCCGAGCGCTCCGCCGCCCGCTCGACCGAACGCCCCGCCGCTCGGGCCACCAGCCGGGCAGCCGCCGCTCCGACGGACCGCGCCCCCCGCCGACCTGCCGTCCTCCGGCCCGCCCCGGCCACCGCCAAACCACCGGCAAAACCGGCCGCCGCCCGCCCCGTCCCGCCCCGCCCCAAGGCCGTCGGTCAGGAGCGTCTGCAGAAGATCCTCGCCGCGGCAGGCATCGACAGCCGGAGGGCCTGTGAGCAGATCATCCTCGACGGCCGCGTCCAGGTGAACGGGAAGACCGTCACCGAGCTAGGCACGCTTGCCAATCCCCGTCGGGACCAGATCACCGTGGACCTGCAACCCATCGAACGCGAGGCCCCAGTCTACATCCTCATGAACAAGCCCAAGGGCTATGTCACGACGGTGAAGGATGACCAGGGCCGCCCCACGGTGATGGCCTTGCTGAAGGGGGTGCCCGGCCGCCTCTACCCGGTGGGCCGGCTCGACTTCAACTCCGAGGGCCTGCTCCTCATGACCAATGACGGGGCCCTGGCCCAGGTGCTCATGGGGCCGGAGCATGAAATCCCGAAGGTCTACCTCGTTAAGGTTCACCGCAATCCAAGGCCCGAATTGCTGAAGGAATTCCAGGAGGGCTTCCTCCTCAGCGGGCGCCGCCTGAAGCCCTGCCACATCGAGGTCGCCGAGAAGGGTGACAACCCCTGGCTGAAGGTGACGCTCACCGAGGGCAAGAACCAGCAGATCCGTCGCATGTTCGCCGCCGTGGGTCATCCTGTCAGCAAGCTGCGCCGGGTCCAGTTCGGCCCACTGGCCGACCCCCTGCTCAAGCCCGGGGCCTGGCGCTACCTGAGCCCGCAGGAGATCGCCGCGATCAAGAGCCTCTAGCTCAGACGAGATCGAGGCTCCTGACCGCGAGGAGGATCTCCCTCAGGAAGGACACCAGCGCCGCCACGAAGGCGGCCATGGCGAGGATGAACAGTGAGGCCACGGTCATGGTCACATTGGCCTTCATCATGGCCCCCAGGAACACCGTGGCGATGCTGACACAGACCAGCAGCGCAGCGGTGGTTCCCGCCGTGATGGCCAGGTTCACCAGGTGGCGGCGCTTGGCCAGGGTGCGCATTTCCGCGTGGATGAGCGCTGTCTTGTCCTCGGAGGCATCCTCCAGCCGCTCACCGATAGCCCGGGCCCGGTCCACGATGCGGGCCAACCGGGTGGAGAGCACGCCGAGGATGGTTCCGATGGACGTGAGCAGGAATACGGGAGCCACGGACAGTTGGATGACGTGGGAGATGTCGGTGATGGTCTGATCGGAGACGGGTGCGCTCATACATATAGCTAGCAGCTATCGGCACTCAGCTGGCGGCCAAAATACCACCCCCCGGGGAGGACGCTTCCCTCCGGACGGCTACAGCGCCTCTTCCTCAAAATCCAGCATGTGGCCGCTCTTCCGGGCCTTGGTCTTCAGGTAGCGGAGGTTGTGCGGGTTGGAAGCCAGCTGGTGCCGCTCCCGCTCCACCTCGATGCCGGCGGATTCCAGCGCGCCGATCTTGCGTGGATTATTGGTGAGGAGCTTCACCTTGGTGATGCCGAAAAACTTGAGCATCTCCACCGCGCAGTCGTAGGTGCGCAGGTCATCGGGGAAGCCCAGCGAGTGGTTCGCCTCCACCGTGTCGAGCCCTTGCTCCTGCAGGGCGTATGCCTTGAGTTTGTTCAGCAGGCCGATGCCCCGGCCCTCCTGGCGGAGGTAGAGCACCATGCCACCGTGCTCGCCGATGTGCCGCAGGGCCTCTTCAAGCTGCTGCCGGCAGTCGCACTTGAGGCTGCCCAGCACGTCGCCGGTCCAGCACTCCGAGTGGACGCGCACCGGAATGCGGCGTCGGGCATCGATCTCCCCGGCCACGATGGCGAGGTGCTCCTTGCCCGTGGCGTGTTCCAGAAACCCATAAACCGTAAACTTGCCGAAGATCGAAGGCACGTTGGCCTTGGCGATGAACGGCACCTTCTCCGCCTGCAGCTTGCAGAAAAGCTCGAGCTTTGGGGCACTGCTGGGTTCTTTGGGCGACATGGAGGTCCGGGGAAGGTGCGGTCATCTCTTTCGATGCCGCTCGAGGGAACAAGAAGTCTGAGGCGTGGACCGAGTTGGGGCAACCCTATTTTGTCTATTTTATTATTTAGACAACATCAGTACCAATCTGGCCAACCACCGCCGCTTCCACCTGGGCGATGAAGGTGTCCAGCGGCAGGTCAAGCTTGGCGCCAGAGGCCAGCCTGTGGCCACCGCCACCGAACCTCCTGCAGACCGCGTTCACGTCCACTCGCTCACGCGACCGAAGGCTGACCTTGGCGCGGCCATCCGCAGTCTCGGAGAACAGGGCGGCCACCTCCACGCCCTTCAGCTTGCGGGGCTCCTCCACCAGTTCGTCCAAGTCTTCGTGGGTGGCACCGCAGGCTTCCAGATCATGCTTCGTCACCGACACGTAGGCGAAGCGGCCATCATCACGGAGCTGTAGCCCCCCCATGGCCCGGCCGAAGAGCCTGAGCTTGGCCGGCGTGGCGGTCTGGTAGAGGGCGTTGAAGGTCCGGGCCGGGTGGACACCCTGGGCGATGAGGTCGGCTGCGGCCTGGTGGATCTTCGGGGTGCTGTTGGAGTGCCGGAAGTTGCCGGTGTCGCTGACCAGGCCTGCATAGAGCGCCTGGGCCATGACGGGCGGCAGGTTGCTACCAAGGCGGGGCCGCACCAGGTCATAGACCAGCTCCGTACTGGCGCTGGCGCCCGAATCGGTGAACTCGGCGTCGAAACCCTTCGGCGCGTCCTTCAGGTGGTGGTCGAGGCATGCGCGATCGGCCTTCGTGGTTTCGAAAGCGGCGAATAGGGCGCCCATGCGATGGGGTTCCGAGGCATCGATAAGCAGCCAGGCATCGGGCCAGGTGGCCAATTCACGGTGGGGCCCCTGGGGATCATAGGCCTCGACCCAGCCCTCCGGGTCCAGGAAACGCAGATTCTCGGGCAGCGAGGGCGTCACCACGATGCGGGCGTCCTTCCCCAGCGCCTTCAGGTGGCAGGCCAGGGCCACGGCCGCGCCCACGCCGTCCCCATCGGGATTCTCGTGGGTGGTGAGCAGGACCCTGGCGTGGCGGTCGAGAAAGGCGGCGAAACGATCCAGCATGAAGATCCTGACCTCCGGAGTCAGGGTATCAGAGCTGCTCTTTCCGGCTCTCCAGGCTGCCGGGCTTAAAGGCCTTCAGCTCGTGCACGACCTCCGCCAGCAGGGCCCGCTTGAGCGCATAGGGCAGGAAGGCGCTCTTGAAGCCCATGATGATGACCTCTTTGATCTCCTCGAGGTTGAAGCCCAGCTCCTCATGGATGACCTGGAATTCCCGGCTCACTGTGGTGTTCGTCACCATGCGGTTGTCCGTGTTCACCGTGACCCTCAGGCCCAGGTCGTAGAAGAGCCGGATGGGATGGTCGGCCATCTTCTTCACGGCCTTGGTCTGCACGTTGCTGGAGGGGCAGCACTCCAGAGGGATGCGGTGGTCGTTCACGTAGTTGAGCAGGTCCCCGTCCTCGATTAGCCGCACCCCGTGGCCGATGCGGTGGGCGCCGCAAAGGTGGATGGCCTGGTGGATGCTCTCGGGACCGTAGGCCTCGCCAGCGTGCAGGGTGCAGTTGATGTTGTTCTGGAGCACGCGGCCGAAGGCGTCCTTATGGCGCTTGGCGGGGAAGTTCTCCTCGGCGCCGGCCAGGTCGAACCCAACCACACCCTTGTTCTTGAAGGCCACGGTGAGATCCGCCAGGCGCAGAGAGATGTCGGGCGAGATGTGGCGCATGCCGCAGAGGATGACGCCCGTCTTGATGTTGTATTTCCGCTCGGCCTGCCCCAGCCCTTCCAGCACGGCCTGAACGATGGCATGCAGCGTCAGCCCCTTCTGCTGGTGGAGGATCGGGCTATAGCGGACCTCCAGATAGCGGACATTCTCCAATGCGGCGTCCTCGGCCAGCTCGAAGGAAGTGCGGACAAGGCTTTCATAGGTCTGCATGACCGAGAGCGTCACGTCGAAGGCGCGCAGGTACTCCACCAGGGACTTGCACTCGTCCCCCACCTCCACGAAAGGACGTAGGCCTTCAATGGAGTCCGCGGGCAGCTTCACCTTCTGCTGCTCAGCCAGGTCAAGGATGGTCGGGATGCGGAGGCTGCCGTCGAGGTGGACGTGCAGGTCCGTCTTGGGAAGTCGCTGGAGGTCCTGGAGCGTCAATTTGGCCATGGCCCAGCCTAACGCTTTACCATGCCATCGGCTATGGGCGGCGGGCCAGAGGGCTCCTCAGGTACTGAGTTGGCTCAACCGGTGGGCGAGCACCGTGTCATCCGTGGCCTTGCTCTGGCAGGCCTTGCAGAGGCCGAAGATCTGGTGGCTGTGGTGCATGGGCTTGAAGGTGAATTCCTGGCAGATCTGCTCCTGGAGGGCCTCCAGATCCGGGCGAAAGAACTCGATGATGGCATCGCAGTTCAGGCAGATCAGGTGATCGTGGTGCTCGTTGCTACGCACGGCCTCGTAGTGCGCATGCTGATCGCCGAAGCTGCTCTTCCGCACCAGACCGCACTGCACGAGCAGATCGAGCGTCCGATAGACCGTGGCCCGGCTGATGGCCTTGCCCTTCTGCTTCAGGGCCATGTGCAGCTGGTCCGCATCGAAATGATGTGCCTGGCCGAAGACCTCTTCGACCAGTTCCAGGCGTTCCCCCGTGAGCTTCAGCTGGCGCGACCGAAGAAAGGACTCAAAGCGTTGCTGTTCCTCAGGCCGTTCAATTTTGAGCTTGCGCATGGGAGCCTCGGCCGAAGTCTAACCGATTTGATTGATTCGATTTTCGCATTTTACAAAGGTAATTTCCAAAAGTATAATAGAGGTCCCGTAAACATAATGGAGCCCCATGGCCATCGTCATTATCGAGACCCCCAGTCTGACTTCCGACCAGAAAACCCGCATTGGGGAGCGGGTCATCACCGCCCTTCAGCATGAAGGGATGGCCCCCGGTTCCGTGGTGGTGGTCTTCCAGCCCGAGCGGGGCGACATCTACTTGGATGGAATGCTGGTGAAGGCCGAGGCCGCCTCGCCTGCTCCCGCGCAGCCCCCGGTTCCGTCCAAGGTCATCGTGGCCACCCCCGCCCCGGACCCAGGTTTGGAGGCCAAGACCCGACGATCCAAACCGGAACTCCAGGACATGAAGTCCCAGTTGATGGAGATCCTCAAGGCCAAGGGTTCCCTCAGCAGTTTCGAAGCCCAAGTGGCCCTGGATCTCAAGGAGTGCGATTGGGCCCCTGCCACCCTGCGCCGCCTCTTCACGGATCTGGAGGAGGACCAGCTCATCGTCAAGAGCGGGCAGAAACGCGGCACCCGCTATGTCTGGAAGGACGTCATTCCCCCGCAGCCGGCCCCACCCGCTGTGAAGCTTGTCAAGGCCGACACCGAAGTGGAATGACGCCAGGTTGGCTTCAGGGCTGCTTCCAGCTCACCGGGACTCTGCCACACTCGGCCCATGGACTGGTTCGTCCGGGATTTCAACCATCCCGCCTACTTCACCATCTACGCCGACAAGGCCGCGGATGCAGCCGTGGAGGGCCCCGCCTTGGCCGCGCTGCTGGACCTGCCCCACGGCAGCAGCGTCCTGGACCTGCCTTGCGGGTGGGGACGCCTGAATCCCCACCTTCGCGCTCATGGGCTCCAGGTCATTGGCGGCGACCTCAGCCCCCTCAACCTCGCAAGGCATCGGGCCAGCCATCCCGTCCCCTTGGTGCGCCTGGACTTCCGCGCCCTGCCCTTCCGGCCGGAGAGCGCTGATGGAGTGTTCTGCGCCTTCACCAGCTGGGGCTATTTTGCGACCGAGGCGGAGAACCTCCGCCAGCTGTCGGAATTCGCCCGGGTGCTTCGCAAGGGTGGGGTATTGCTCCTGGACCTCGCCGGGCGCTCCTTCCTCCAGGCGGCGCTGACCGGAGTGGAATCCGAGTGGCTTGAGTTCTCCGCGGAGGGCTACGAGGAACAGGCCCGGTGGAGTCCGGACGGGCGCCGCATCCTCACGGAGCGCCTGTGCCAGGGCGAATCCTTCTGCCATGACATCTGGATTCCGACAGATCCCGAGGTGCGCCACTGCCTAGGCACGGCCGGCTTCACCTTGGCCCAGGCCTACGGGGGCCTGGATGGCCGTCCCTGGGAGGAGGGGTCTGAGCGCTGGATCTACCGGGCCATCAAACAGTGAAGCGGCGGGTGGCCAGCAGGTAGCCGCCAAACGTGAGGCCACACAGGGAGAGGGCCACCGGTAGGCCAAGCCCCTGGACCAGGACGCCTCCGACCAGCGGACCGACCATGAGTCCCACCGAGTAGGCGAGGTTGAGGATGGAGAAGGCCGAGGCGAAGCTGGAACTCCCCTGCCGCTCCACCTGATCCGCCACCGCTGGACTGCAGGGACTCATGATGAAACTCGCCGTGCTGCCCAGCCCCATCATGGCCAGCACCACCATCCAGGGCCTGGGCAGCAGGACCGGTAGGGGCAGCAGGATCACGGCCAGCACAAGACCCATGCGCAGCACCTTGACCCTCCCGATGCGGTCCGACAGCCGGCCCATGAGGGGCGATGTGAAGGTATGCGCCAGGGCGGAAGCAGCAAAGCACAGGCCAATCTTGGAGGCGCTGAGGCCGAGCCGCTGATCCATGTCGAGGGGCAGGGTCGACTCGAGCAGGGCCCAGAGTCCCGAGCCCAGGGCCATGGCCCCAGCGAACAGGCGGATCACCGGATTCGCCATCAGTTGGCGGAAGGGCAGGCGGGGACCCCGCTCCGCTTCCACCTCGGGCAGCAGGAAGGCCCGGCCGGCTGCATCCAGGGCCACCAGGACGGTGCCGAATACGAACGGGGCCGCTGGGCCCGCATGCTGGTCGAGAAGGCCGGAGAGAGGTGGGCCGATGAGCACGCCGAGGTTCGCCGCGGCAAAGGCGGTGCCCATGGCCCTGCCCCGGGATTCCGAAGGGAAATGATCCGCCAGCAGGGCCATGCCCGGCAGCCAAGTGGCCGCACCGGAGGCGCCCTGGAGAAACCGGGCGACCACCAGCAGCCAATACTGTTTCGACACGGCGAAAAGCAGCGTGGTCGCCGCGAGGCCAGCCAGTCCCCAGAGCATGGGTGCCCGTCGGCCATACCGATCCGTGAGGATGGCCACCGGAAAAGTCGCGAGGAGCAGGGCGACCGCATAGCTCCCGAAGAGGATCCCCACTTTCATCGGATTCAGGTCGAGTTCCCGCGCGTACCGCGGCAGCAGCGGCACCAGCAAGTAGTACAGGAGCATGTCCACGTGGAAGGCGAGGGCCGTCACCAGCAGGGCGGCGGTCTGGGGCGAAGGGCGGCGCATGGTCCATGGAACCACGCGCCGCCCTTCGATTCATCCTCTGGCCATTTCCACCTTCGGGTAGGCTGCGCCAAAACCGCAGATCTCGTAGGACCTCTGGCTTGCGGTGCCCGGGGCGGTGGAGGCGCACGCCACATCGCAACCACGACGCTGGGCCAGGTCCAATCGGGCCTGAATGAGCGCCTTCTGCAGCCCCCTGCCCCGGAACCGCGGCATCACGCCATCACCGGAGAGCATGGCCACACCCTCCACGATGCCCAGCATGCCGCCTCCGGCCGGTTGGCCATCCACAAACACCAGGAACCCCCAGGCATCCGGCACGTCAAGGCTGGACTGGAAGGGTGGCTCAGCTGCTTGCCAGTCGTCCCTTTCCATGAACCCGGCCGAGACAACACGGCTGTACAGATCCGCCTCCCGGGGCTCTGCGACCCGGACTGTTGTCGATCCTTCACTGACCACCAAGCCTGCCAGTGGCCGGACCCAGAGCTGCTGGAACTGCTGCATGCGGTACCCCCGCTCTGCCAGCAGAGGCCAGAGATCAGGATCCGCGCCAGGACTCAACTCCAGAACGGTGGGTTGGCCCAGGAAGGCTTCCACGGTGACCAGTTCGTCCACCGACAAAGGGTCGACGAGCCCGAGGGCCTGGTTGAGGGGATGGCCCTCCCCCAGAAAATGGGCAAATCCTCCGCCGAGGGGAAGGCTACGCCCGCCAGCAGCTCGGTTGAATCGATTGTTTTGAATGGCCTGGGCACGCTCTAGGCGGCGCACCAGGGCTTGAAAGCCGTGGCTCATCTGGAACTCCAAGAGGAATGACGGAATCCACCGCGGGTCTTCGCGGTGCCTCCAAACTGCAGAAGTGGATCAGCGAGAACTCACGCCTACCCGACAATTCCAGGCAAGTCGTCGTGGCGGTGAACTGCAGAAGTCAGAGGCCTACTCGGAGATAAGGGTTAAGCCTAGCCGATCCTCCACTCCCGGAAAAGCGCGGCCCCCTTGCGGGGGCCGTGGTGGATCGGTAAGCCGGGTTCTGTCGTGGAGCGTCATTCCTCTGGGATGGATGTCGCCACCCACCTCGTGCGACCTACCCGCCGGCTCGGTCGGGTCAACCCTCGCCGCTTGCGCGGTGCGCCGGCCTATTTGGTCTTGCTCCCTGGGGGGTTTGCCATGCCCGTCCTGTTGCCAGTCCGGCGGTGGGCTCTTACCCCACCGTTTCGCCCTTGCCTGATCCGCTTGCACGGCCATCGGCGGTTTGTTTTCTGTTGCACTTTCCGTCGGGTCGCCCCGCCCTGGTGTTACCAGGCCCAGTACCCTGCGGAGCCCGGACTTTCCTCTGCCCTTGCGGACAGCGACGCCCTGATCCACGAGGGCCAGCCTAGCACGCCGTCAGCCGGACCACGCCACCAGGGCCACCTTCGTGCCTGGCCGGAGCCCCTCGATCTCATCCAGCACCCGGGTGGGAGCGCTGAAGGGCAGCTCCGGATGCACCCGCAGGAGGATCCGGTCCGGGCGGCCTCCAAGAGCCGCCGGCAGGGAGACGCCCGGCTGTCCGGCCACCTCCAGGCTCCCATCCCTGCCGAGTGTGAGGCGCAGCAGGGACGGGACTGGCGCACCGGAACCTCGATCCGGGAGCCCGGCCTTGAGCACTCTTGGCAGCGCCGGGACAAGAGTCATGAAGACGATGAGCAGCACCAGGACGATGTCCACCAGCGGGGTGACGTTGATGTCGTTGCGGAGCCGGGTGGCCATGGCGCCCTCACCGCAGCGAAAACTTGAGGGTGAGGCGGAAGGCCGCGGAGACGGGCTCGCCGTTCATGCGGGCGGGTTCGAAGCGCCACTGCCGTGCCGCCTGCTTCGCCGCCTCGTGGAAGGCGGGATGTCCCTCGAGCACCTGGACCTGGATCGGCCGCCCCTGCTCGTCCACGGTCATCATGAGCACGACCGGGCCCTGGATGCGGGCATGGCGGGCGAAGTCCGGGTAGATCGGATCCACCCGACGCAACACCGCCAGCCCCACCGAGGTAAAGTCGTGGATCACCGGGCCGGTGCCCACTGCGGGCGGGCCAGAAGTGGCGGTGACGCCGGGCATGGCGGTTCCCAGCCCATTCCCTGCGGGAGGATCCATCGGGTGTTCCCCGGTGGGCAGGCCCGCCGGGGCCTCAGTCGGCGGCGCCTGGCTGGGAGGCGTCGACTGAGTCGTGGGAACTGACTCGTGGCCACCGGCCGGGCTGCCGGTCACCGCAGGCTGCGGCAGCACCACCCGATAGACGGGCGGATCGTAGACGATGGTCCGCCCCTCGGCTGGCGGTAGTGGCGGGACGAGGACCGGCGGCGGCGCAAGGGTTGAAATGGCCACGGCCGCGGCCACGAGGGAGAAGTAGATCAGGCCCGAGAGCAGGACCGTCCGCAGGTGGTCCGCAGGCGGTGCGGAGGCCGCAATGACGTGAGGCTGAAGGGTGGGCGGCAGGTCTGCGTAGGCAGGCCCCTGGCCGCGCGGGAACGCGACATGGAACATGGGATCTCCTGTGGGTGGCGGCTGAGGGTTCCCACAGGCCCGGCCAACCCGCATGGGGTGGCTGGTTGGTGGCGGTCCCGGGCCCTGGATCACACACCGTCTGGGGAGGCCCAAAGATCGCTTGAATCAGGTATCGGCAAGAAAAGTAGTCTGTCAAGCCAACTAGAATGAATTAATTCAGAAATTTTGTCACAGATTTATCATGCCCTGGTCTAGGAGGGGGGAAGCGGCAGGAGCCATCCTTCCCGATGGAGATCCTCGAGCAAGGACCAAGCGGCCGAGTAGGGATCTCCCGTGGCCCCCCCCAGCACCTCGTCTCGCAACCGGGCCTGGTAGGGGACGAGGTCAGGGTGGAAAGCCCCGGCGAGGTCAGCCTCAGGCTGGAACAGCCTCAGCAGTAAGGATTCCGGGTGGAGGTGACCAATGCCGATGGAACAGAGCGTGGCACCTCCGCTGGCCTCCACGGCGCCGGCAGCGAACAACCGGTCCCGGATTGGATGGAGGGTGGCAGGGTCGCCATCAAGGCCCAGGCAGCGAATGGACATGGGCCCAGGCAGCGCCTCCTCGCCCTCTGTGTCGCCCAGCCATGGACAAGGCTTCCGGTGGCCCTCGAACGGCAGCCAGGGCAGGAAGGCCTCATGGCGGTGGTCATCCCGCACCCAGGCATGGATCAATCGCATGCAGGGGCTCTGCACGCCTCCACCTTGCCCGGGCCCGATCCACACCAGCCCCTGGGTTTCCACAGGCTTCCGCCCATCCTCACGGAAGGGGTGGTCCCACAACTCAGGTGCCACTGGAAGCTCGAGCCTCAGACCTGCAAGGAATGAAACCATTGCAGGATAGGGATGCGGCAGGCGGATCTGGGCGCCTTCCGATGAGATTCGGATGTCCACTCCGTGCAAGCAGAGTGCGAGTGGGCTTTCCTTGAGCACGGCCAACAACCCGAGCCGGTGACTCTCAGTCCTCAGGGAACCCAGAAGGTGCAGGTTCCAGACTTGGCCGTTGACATCACATCCCCAGGCTTCCACTGCCGAAGGCTCGGGGCGGTGGAGGGCGTCCTGGCCCAGCAGCTGGAGGCGGAGGTTGCCGTGGGTGTCCCGACGGCCGATCGGCGGGGAGTTCGCGGGGTCGCGCTCCACGGTCCTGAATCGCCGTTCGGCGCGGGCCCAGGCGATCCCATTCCAGGTGTTCTTGGGGTCTGCTGGCACCTCCACAAGCCGGTGCAGGTCACCCGAGGTCACCTGCCGGTAGGCCTCGGACCGTCGGATCTCCTGGTGACGGCCGAGGATGTCCCAGATCTCATCGATGTTCTGCTGGCTGATGCGGGCCAGCTCGCCCCCAACCTCCGTGAGCCTGAGGCCCATCCTGGAGAGCCGCTCCCGCTGGGGCGTGATCTTCGCTTCCACGCCCCATTGCCTGGCAAGGGCGGTTTCCAGGGCCATGGACCTGGCGCCGATCTCGTGGAGGGAGAGCTCAGCCCGCTCAGAGGACTGCCGGGCCTGATCCACCAGGCCCATGTGCGTTTCGAGGGCGCGCTCCAGATCGTGGCCCTGGTGATCCATGTTGCCAACCGTCCTCAGCAACTCGTGGACATCGGCGATGAGTTTCTGGGTGACTTCCTGGAGGTCCCACAGGTTCGCGGTTTCACGCTCTAGGCCAAGCTGGTACTCGTTGAGGGTCCGCTCCATCCCCGAGGCCCCATCTGCGGTCTGGTCGGCCAGGAAGCGCAGCCGCCCGCCAATGGCGGCCATCCCGGTGCTCCCCCCTTCTTGCTGGGCGAGGATCGCCGCGTTCACCGCCAACAGGCCTGTCTGCTGGGCCACATGATCCAGTTCCTTCAGGGTGCCTTGGGCCCCGCCAAAGGAGCGGATGCGCGCCTGGGCCTCCTCGCGGAAGCTTTCGATCCGCCTGGCCAGGGCCTCGGTCTGGTCCCGCACGCCATCGGCGGAGTGCCGCAACCGGCGCAGGCCTTCCGTGCGTGCCTGGGTCTCATCTACGAGCCGGGGCGTATGTGCAACCAGGCCCTTGATCGACAGAGAGAGCCGGGCGCCTTGACGAAGTCCGGCGTCCGCCAGCCGCCCGAGGGCATCCTCTTCCCGACGCAGCCGCGGGAAGGTGTCCTGGAGTTCCTCCAGCAGGTTCTCGAAGTGGTCCAACCCCTCCCGCAACTGGTCCACCGTGCTTCGGAAGGCCTGGCCCTGAAGGCGGAACTGGTCTGCCCTCAGACGGTAGTTCAGCTCAATCTGATCGAGTCGGAGCGTGTCCTCGATGGCCGTCTTCAGCTCCTTCCCGAGCACGGTCAGGCGGGCAGCGCCGTGGCTCCGCTGCTCCTCCTCCGCGGCATGGAGCTGCTGGAGGGATGCAAGGACCGCGTCGAGTTCGGCCCAGTCGCGGTTCATGGCCTTCTGTAGGTCCCGCAACTCCGACCGCCCGGCCTGGACATCTTGCAGGGCGGCATTGAGGGCCTCGGCCATCCTGTCATCCTGCTCGCGGAGCCCTGCAGGCACGGACATGGGCTTCCGCTCGCCCCCGAGGGTCCGCTGGACCCAGTCCATGAGGGAGCCATCACTGGCCAACCCCCGCTGCCAGTCCCACCAGCGGAGTCCCGCCTGGACCAGTCCAGCCGTCACCATGATCAGAAAGGCCCCCTCCACCGGGGCCAGGGCAGAGGCATGCCGGAACAGCAGGAACGCCACCAGCCCGAGAATAGGCAAGCCCATCAGGTCCATCGGGATCTTGGATCCCGATGTCCATCTCCAAAAGGACCTGACCAGTCCCATGCCCTTTTCCTCAGCCATGGAGTCCCATCGGCCTGCCCCGGCCCCGAGGCAAGAAATAGAACGAGGGGTTGGTTAGATGGTCCGCCAGAGCACCTCGTAGCTCCGCAGGCCACCCCCCAGCTCCTGGAGGAGCCGGGCTCGGAGCAGGGCCGTGACCGCCGCCTGGGTTCCATTGCCGGGATCCGCTGTGGGGGCGAGTTCCGCGCCTCCGGTCCTCAGGCGGCGGAGATACTCGCGCGTTCCCGGAGGCAGGGCCTCCGCGGGATCCACAGGTGTGCAGGCCGCGCAGCACCAGCCCCTCTCGGGGCTCAGCAGTACCAGGGGCGCCGATTCGTGACCGCAGCCGCCGCAGGCCCGGGGGTGGGGCAGCAGCCCCATGCAGTGGAGGAGCCAGTGCTCCGCGTAGGCGAGGATGCCTAGGGCGTTGTCTGGGTCCGCCTTCAGCGCCCGCCCGCAGGCACTGAGCAGGCGGTAGAGGCGGTCGTCCTCGACACCCTCCCGCGCCACCCGATCGAAGAGATCCGCCAAACACGCCATCACCAGACTGGACTCGAGGTGCCCCAACGTCAGGGGACTGAAGCTCAGCTCACAGCGGGTGACCCGCTTGAGTTCCGCGTGTTCCTTCCCAAAGAAGCTCACCCGGACCATGCCCAGGGGCTCGAAGGCCGCCACCCACTTGGCCGTGGGCTTCTTCACACCCTTGGCCACGCCGGTCAGGCGCTCGCCCAGTTCCGACAGGAACGACACCACCGCCCCGCCCTCCGCATAGGGAACGGCCTTCAAGACGATGGCGGCGTGGGTCCGGATCACACCTCCAGTCTGCCCGGATTCAACCTCTTTGCCCGACCGGGGTCTCATCCTTGGGAGGCCATTGGACCTCCGAGGAGTCGCCCATGAAACCCCTGCTGAGGACCGCCCTGCTCCTGAGCCTCGCCACCCTTCCCCTGACGGCCCAGCCAGAGGCTGCCCGCGACCGCCGCTCCGAACGCATCGCCCAGGCGCTTAACCTCAGCGACGCGCAGCGGACGAGCATCCGGTCCATCCGCGAGAAGCACCGTGCAGAGCTGCTTCTCAAGCGGGATGCAGTCAAGCAGGCCCAAGCCTCCCTGCGGGCCGCTCTCCGGGAAGCAGCCACCCCGGAGGCCCAGCTGCGCGCCCTGCATGACAAGGCCTCCGCCGCCCAAATCGAGATGCTGCTGACCCGGAGGGTGGTCCGGCAGCAAGTGCAGGCCGTGCTGACGCCTGAGCAGCGGGAGAAGGTCGCGGAGATGCGGGGCACGGCCCGGGAGCGGAGGCGCGAGCGCCTACCTCACTCCTGACTCGATCCCAGCCGAGTCGGCTGACTTTCAGACCAGGTCGATAGACTGAGTGGATGCGCGCCTGGCTCCTCATCCTGCCGATCCTCTCCAGCCTGCCCCTGCTCGGCCAGAAGGAACACTCCCGGACCTTCCGCCAGTGGATGGGCGGCCAGGAGGTCGGGGGCGCCATCCGTACGATGACGCGAGACCATTCGACCGAGGAGGTGCAGGACCGGCAGTGGGTCGTGCTGTCCCGCCTGGGGCAGGAGATCCGGCAGGACGTGACGCAGACCAGCCGCAAGGGGCCCGGGGGGGGGCTGGTCTTCACCTGGCGCCTGCAGTTGTCGGCCGAACCCTTCGAGGGTCGCGCCGAGTGGTCCCCCCTCGCCCCGACCCTGCTGTCCATCAAGCCGGCCCATGGGCCGGCCGTCCAGAAGGAGGTGCCAACCGGGGCTGTCCTCTGGCCCGGGGAGCTGGAGGCCCGGCTCAAGGAGGCTGCGCGGCTGGTCCGGCCGGTTCATGCCACCACCTTCGCCTTTCCCCTCCAGCAATGGAACATCCTCCAGCTTGAGCCCCACGGGGCAGCCCCACTGCCGGGATTCCCGGATGCCATCTGGTTCACGGGGCAGGAGAGCGAAGGCCCGATCACCACGCCGGTGGAAATCTGGATCTCCCCATCGGCGGGAGAAGTCCGCCACCGCACGGTACTGGGAGGCCTCGAACTGCTGACACAGCGAGCAGAGCTCCCCGCACCCGCCAAGGTCGCGCCCTCCAGTCCGGGCTTGTTCGCACGTTCCCAGCAGGCCCTTGCCCCACACCCCTTCCAGCCCTGGGTCACGGAATGGACCCTGCAAGCTGGAGGTAGGCTTCCAACCATCCCCGAGGATGCTCAGCAATCCCGCCTTTCGGGGGAGAGGCTCCGGTTGCGCCGTGCGGAACTCCCGACCCCCCAAGAGGCGGGCCAGCCCCCCGTCAAAGGAGTCCCCCCACCGGAGGAGGCCCGGTACTTGGCCCCCTCGGCCCTGGTGCCGTTCCAGGATCCCGCCTTTGACGGGCTTCTCCGCCGAATGGCCCTTCCCGCGGGGCTGTCGCGCTGGGACCTGGCAAAGCGGGTGACCTCGTTCGTCTTCGAGTGGATCACGGAGAAGGATGTCTCGGTGGACTTCGCGTCGGCGCTGGAGGTCTGCCGAAGACCTCGCGGTGACTGCACCGAGCACGGGGTCCTGGCGGTGGCCCTGCTGCGGCGCCTGGGCGTGCCAGCCCGAGGCGTGACCGGCTGGGTCGGCCTTGGTGAGCTCATGGGAATCCACTTTTGGGTGGAGGTGCGACTGAAGGATCGCTGGATACCTGTGGATCCCACCTTCGATCAGGCCCCGGCGTCGGCCCTGCGGGTCAAGCTGGGTGAAACGGACCTGGCAGACCTGGGAAGCGTCGCCTGGGAAGGCGCCGCCTCGGATCTTTCAAGCGTGCGGTGGACCGCAGAGGCCACCGGAGCGGTGGTCCTCAGTGGCGAACTGTTACGCGGTCCGGGCGGCAAGGGCTTGAGATTCCTCGGAGGAAGATGGGCTCTCCGCCAGGGGATTCTCCACCTTCAGGCCCCGAAGAGCGGCCCCTGGCAAGTGCGGGCCGTCATCCGGCCGGGGGAGGCCCAGCTTCGGGGCGCCCAGCGTCTGGCCGGCGCGCGGACGCTCCGGACAGGCTGGTGGCATTCCACCCACTCGCGACTCTGGATGGATCTCGGCGAAGGCTGCTGGCTCCAGGTGGAGGGCGTGTCCGAAGCAGAGGCTTACGAGCTGCTGGATCAGTTGACGGCGCCGACCAGCTCGTCCTGAGCCCCGGCTTGGAGGGTGCAGTGTTCGCGCAGGCGCTCCAGGCGGTCCGCCATGTTCAGGCATTCCGCTTCGTCGCAGCAGCTGGTGAGGCGCGTCGCCATCTCCTGGACCGGCTCGTCGAGCCGTTCCATGAGGCGCCGTCCCTTGGGTGTGATGACAACCCGGCTGACCCGACGGTCTTTGGGGTCCGCCACCCGCTTCAACAATCCCTGCAGCTCGAGACGGTCGACGAGGCGCGTGACGTTCGCAAACCGGTAGATCATCCGCCGCTCGATCTCGTAGATCGGGTGTCCCTTGGTAGGGCCGCCCCGCACGATCCGGAGCACGTTGTACTGCTGGATCGTCAGCCCGTGGGCCTCGAATAGGCGTTCCTGCACCCGGACCACCGCCTCGCGCGTGAGCATCAGCTGCAGCATGAGCTGCACCCCCGGGGCGGGGAGCTTGGACATCTGGAGTTCTTCCTGTAGGGACATGCGCGCCTCTCAAGACTTTGGGGGCAAGGATCAACCCATCCGTGGGATTCTGAAAGGTCCGAGGAGCCATTCTTGCCGTCCATCGCCCTGAGTTTGATCAATGTCACGAAACGATATGGCGCGACAGCCATTTTGGACGGATTGAGTTTCGGTCTCTTCCAGGGTGAGAAGGTCGGGCTCATCGGCCGCAATGGTGCGGGCAAGAGCACCCTGTTCCGGCTGCTGACTGGCGATGAGATCACCGACTCCGGCGAAGTGGTGATCACGCAGGGGCTGCGCATCGCCCGCCTCAGCCAGGAGCCCCATTTCACCCCTGGGGCTACCGTCCGGCAGGCGCTGGAGGCAGCTTTGGCCGACCATGCCGTCCTGCTGGCCAGGCATCAGGAGATCCACGACCGGCTCCACGGATCGGAGGCCGCGGCCGAGGCCCGGCTCTTTGACGAACTGCAAACCATCGAGCACCTCCTGGGCCACTGGGGCTGGGACCTGACGCCAAGGCTGAAGGCCGCTGCCACGGTCTGGGGACTCACGGACCTGGACGCGGAGGTGGAATCCCTGTCCGGTGGCTGGCGCAAGCGCGTGGCTTTGGCCCAGGCCTGGCTCAAGGAGCCAGACGTGCTGGTGCTGGACGAACCCACCAACCACCTCGACCCCGAGCAGGTGGAGCGGCTCGAGGCCTGGCTGCAGGCCTACGAGGGCGCCCTGCTCCTCATCACCCACGACCGCCACCTGCTGGATGCCGTGGCGACGCGAATGCTCGAGCTGGAGGATGGCGCGCTGCGCAGTTATGAAGGCGGCTACAGCGACTACCTGCTGGAGAAGTCCGACCGCGAATTCCGCGAAGCCCGGCTCACCGAGCACATGCAGAACCGCCTGCGTCGCGAGATGGCTTGGCTCCGCCGTGGCGCCAAGGCCCGTACCCGCAAATCAAAGCTCCGCATCCAGGAGGTCCTGGATCTCAAGGGCACGGTGGAGGACCGGACCCGGGTGGACCTCCGGCAAGGCCTGACCTTCGCGAAAGGCGAGAACCGCAGCGATGCCCTGATCCGCGCTGAAGGGCTCAGATTCGCGTATCCCGGCGGTGCAGAGCTGCTCGACGACCTGGACCTCGGCCTGCAGCGGGGCATGCGCATCGCCCTGCTAGGTCCGAACGGGTGCGGCAAGTCCACGCTTCTGAAGGTGCTGCTGGGCGAGCTCACCCCCACTGCCGGCGAGGTGGTCCGCCACCCGAAGTTCGCGGTCACGGCCATCTCCCAGGGGCGCGGCGAGCTGGACGGCGCCCGGAGCATCCTCGACAACCTCGCGGACCGCGCCGCCATCGTGGACACCGGCAGCGGCACCGTGCTGGCCCACGTCTACCTCACGCGCTTCGGCTTCCCCGTGGACCAGCAGTCGCGCCCCGCCTCCAGCCTCAGCGGTGGCGAGCGCAATCGGCTCCTGCTGGCCAAGGCCATGCTGAATCCAGCGGACCTGCTGGTGCTGGACGAACCCACCAACGACCTGGACATCCCGACGCTCCAGAACCTGGAGGAGGCCCTCATCGGCTATGGCGGAACCCTCGTCCTGGTGAGTCATGACCGCTTCTTCCTGGACCAGGTGGCAACCCATACCCTGGCCTGGAACGAGGCGGGCTCTCCACGCTGGGAGCTCTACGAGGGTTCCCCCACGACCGTGCGCAGCCTGCGGGAGGCGCGGGCCGAAGCCCAGGTGCCGGCGAAAGCCGAGGCAACCCGACCCATTGCGCGGGTCGAGGGGGTCAAACCGAAGAAGCCCGGTCTCTCCCAGAAGGAACAGCGGCGGTTGGCGGAAGTCGAACTGGCGCTGGAGTCCCTGCACGCGCAACTGGCTGACCTGGATGGCATCCTGGCAGACTCAACAGCCTTTCTGCGTCCCGACAGTCCAGGTCATCAGGCCCTGAAGGCCCGTGAAGCCGTCCAGTCCGAACTCGGGACGCTGGAACAGGAGTGGCTGGAGCTCGAAGAGAAGCGCACCGAGACCTGACCCGTCACAAGTTGGCGATGATGGGCGCCCCCCGGCGAGCTTTTCGCTACCCTGGGACCTGAACTTTCCTTGGAGTGCCCATGCGCCCGATGCCCTTCCTGCTCCTCCCTGCGGTGGCCCTGGTCGCCCAGGCCCCCAAAAGTGCCGATCTCGCCCAGCTCTTCAATGCCGAGCTCCCCGGCATCAATCAGATGCTCAAGGAACTCAAGACCCAGGAGGCCCTGACCAAAGTCCAGAGCCTCATTCCTGCCGAGCGGCCGGTCTTCGACACCTCCAGCCCCAAGGCCCTCGGGCAGAGCCTGGACAACGCCCAGGGGCTGATGTCCCTGTATCGTCTCCACGCCAACGTCGCCTCCGAGGCGGGCCTGTGGGAGAGGGCCCTGGAGATCCAGGAAAAGCGGGCTCAGACCGCCCGCGCCATCCTCGCAGACCTCGAGAAGGCCCAGGGTCCCATCGCCGCCCAGTGGAAGAAGGTCGCCCAGGAGTCCGGCGATTACGTCGCCAAGAACGAGCCGCGCAAGAAAGAACTGGAAGCCAAGGTGGCCGCCTTCAAGGCTGAGCTAGAAGAGATCAAGGCCAGCAAGAAGAAGCTCTCCAAGAAGGAGGCCGATGAGTTCAACGCGAGGGGCTCCCAGACCCAGCTCGATGACCAGGAACTGGCCCAGATCGCGGCTGCCCTGCCGGTCCACAAGCAGAACCTGGCGAACGCCCCCAAGGTCACCAAGACCCTGAACGACAACCGCAAGGAAGTCGAAGGCATGGTGAAGGCTGCTGATGAGGCGATTGCCAAGGCCAAGAAGGCCGTAGCCGACCAGAACGACGAGATCACCACCTTCAACACGAAGCAGGTGATGCAGAAGGTGAAGATCGTCGGCAAGAAGAACTGGGTGGACGCCGTCCTGCGCGCGCCCGAGAACGTCACCAAGCTGGGCACGCCACAAAGCCAGGCCGCCTTCCTGAATCGCATGCTGGTGCTGGACCCTGGCAACGCCGGCGCCCAGAAGGCCCTCGACAACCTGAAGGCCGGCAAAGAGGCCTTCGCGAAGGAAGCGAAGGCCGCGAAGAAGACCGGCTCGAAGAAGAAGTAGCCCACCCCAGCCTGTGACCATGGGAGCGACCATGACCCGCTTCGGATTCCTGCTTGCCTGCGCCCTGGCGTCGAACCTGGGCGCCCAGAGCCTCACTGACCGCTTCAAGGAAGTCCGGGGGCCCTGGGAGGTCCAACTGGAACGAGGCGAAGCTGCCACGGTGAGGAAGGGTGTCGAGGCCCTGCTCGGCCGGGAGGGGCTCACGGTCAATCCTTCCGACTACAACGACATGCACGCCCTCGTGGCTCTGCGGGGGCTGGCGGCCCGGGCCTGCCTCTCCGAAGGGAGCTGGGAGGATGCGGTCACCCACTTCCAGAAGGCCCAGTCGGCGGCTGAAGAGAACGTCACCACCGCCGAGCCCTTCCTCGCCAAGAGCCGGATGGAACATGAGCTGAAGCTGACGGAATACCGCAGCGCCCTGGCCAAACAGACGCCCCGCCTGAAGGAACTGGACGAGGCTCCTGGCCTGTCCCAGGAGCAGATGAAGCTCCGACAGCAGCTGAAGATCTTCATGGATGAACAACAGGCGGCCATCAGCCACAGCGAGCGGGCCCTGAAGGACATCGAGGGGATCGTGGCCAGGCTCCGCCAGGCCAAGGAGACCACGACCAGGACCGCCGCGGATTGGCAGGCCTTCCTCGCGGCCGAGAAGGCCGAAATGGCCGAAGCAGGCGGCGTGGCTCCCTTCGTGGCCGGCAAGCTGGAGCAGGTGAAGGGCGACGATGCCCGCCCCAGGCAGGAACGCCTCACCTACGCCAGGCGGCTCCAGAAGCTGGATCCCGCCAACAAGGATGTCACCCGACTCGTGAACGGGCTCCTTGGCAAGGAGGAAGAGTCCGAACCCGTGAAGCCCCGCAAGAAGAAGCCTGCCCCCAAGAAGGGGTGACTCCTCCACCCCATTGAAACGGCCCCTGACAGGGCCGCTTCAGGTGAAGCCCAAGATCAGAATACGAAGCCGAAGCCCAGCTTCACGAAGTCGGTGCTGGGCGGGTCGCCCGCGGCCACATCGTGACTGGTGAGGGTCTTGTGGAAGGTCGCCTCCATGGTGAAGCGCATCCCGGCGTCATAGCCGAAGCTGTGGCCGATGCCCAGGGTGCCGCCCAAACGGCTCTTCCGCGTCGTATCGACGTTGTAATTGTTGTAGTAGTAGTCCGAATTCAGGTCGCCGAAGCTCCGGTCGAACTGCTCAAAGTCCGCCGATAGCCCAGCCACGAAGAAGAGGCCGCGGTGACGGAAGGCGGTGCCCTGCGGGAAGATCTGCAGGTCGCCCCCCAGGTTGAACTGGGAGTGCCGGAGGTTGATCGTGGTTTCTCCGGGGGCGCGGTTGTGGCCATTCTCGGCCGAGCCGCTCAGGTTCAACCGGAATGCCAGCGTGCGATCCACGGGGAAGCTGACCGTGAAGCTTCCGCCCAGACCCACATCGTAGGTTTCCTTCTGGTCGGGGATGATCCTTCCCGCGCTGGTGCTGTAGTAGGCGGGGTAGGTCTTGCTCGAGAAATCGCCCGTTGGAAAGAGCAGGTTGAGGCTGAACCCGACGTGCGGGCTCTGGGCCTTCAGGGCGGATCCTGATGCCAAGACCAGGGGGAGCAGAAACAGGGACGCGGCGCGGCGCATGGGACCTCCAAGAAGGACAAGGAAGATACGAGCGAAGGCTGTGCCAGGTTACGCCAAGTGGCGTCGGGGCTTGGATGTCCGCAAAGCAGCGGCGGTTGGGGGGCGCCGGTCTTCGCTGCGTTTTGCCTCGGGTTGGTGCGGGATTGCAACGGCGGGCTTTGGGCAGCGCGCCGGATGGCCTACTCTGGTCAGGACGAGGATTGTTCATGGCCTGGAAGCAGGATCTGGCGAAATTGAAGCAGCAGCTTGGCCCGGAAGCCTCTGCTGCGCCCGCGAAGGCCCTTCCGAAACCTGTCCCCAAGCCCACGGGGCCGGCCGCTCTGGACGATGAGGATGCGGTATTCCTCTCGGCCATGGGGTTGCGTCCCGCAGCCCCGCGCCCTGCCCCCTCCCCTGTGCTCTCAGGGACGGCCACTCCGGCAGCCGCCAAACCCTCAGCCCCTGAGACGTTCCAGCAGGCCATCAAGGACTTGAAGGGGCTCAAGCCGCTCGAGAAGGTCCAGTTGGCATCCCCACCGGCCCCGCTTCCAACCCCAGTCCAACCAGCCCTGGCGCCAGAGTCAGCCGCCCTCCCAGCGATTGTCAATGAAGCTCCGCCTGAAGCCATTCCTCACGAGTCAGAGCCCCCAGCCCAGCCGGTCATGCCCCTGCGCTTCCAGCTGGCGGCGGGCATGGCCATCGAGGTGGACGGGTCGCTGGACCTCAGGGGACATTCCGTCTGCGATGCGATGGAGCGGCTCAAGGACCGCCTGGGCGATGGCCTCATCCTCGGCTGGCGGAGCCTCCAGGTGAACCTGGGCCCAGAGCCAGTCCTCCACGAAGGACTCTTAGAGCTGCTGGCCTCGGGCGAAGCCCCTATGGTCGTCCGCTACGCCCAGGCCCCCGTCCCCATGGGCGGCAACCAGGCCTGGCTCCTGTACCTCGGGCCCCCGCCGGCCCAGACCTGAACCTCGCATGGAGCTTTGACGATGAGTCTGCTGGTGGTAGGAAGCGTGGCCTTTGATGACCTGGAAACACCATTCGGGCAGCGGGAACACGCCCTGGGTGGATCGGCCACCTACTTTTCCCTGAGCGCGAGCAGGTTCCATCCAGTCCGGATCGTGGCCGTGGTGGGCGAGGACTTCGGACCTGACCAGATGCGGGTGTTCGATCGCCGCCCCATCGACCTCGCCGGCCTTTCCCGCGTGAAGGGGCTCAGTTTCCACTGGAAGGGGGCCTACGGCTACGACCTCAACGAAGCCAAGACGATCGCCACCGACCTCAATGTCTTTGCCGATTTCCGGCCTGAGCTGCCCCCCAGTTACCGGGAATCCCAGTATCTCTTCCTGGGAAACATCGATCCGGTGCTCCAATTGGACGTGGTCCACCAGATGACCCTCCGTCCAAATTGGATTGCCCTGGACACTATGAACTACTGGATCCGGGGGGCACGGCCCGCCCTCGAGGCCGTGCTGAAGGAGGTGGACATCCTCCTGGTCAACGACGCCGAAGTGCGGGAACTGACCCAGGAGCACAGCCTCATCAAGGCCTACCGGAAGATCCAGGCCATGGGCCCCAAGATCCTCGTGGTCAAGCGGGGGGAATATGGGGTGGCCCTGTTCACCCCCTCCGGCATCTTCGCGGCGCCGGCCTACCCGCTGGAGAATGTCTTCGACCCCACTGGCGCGGGGGATACCTTCGCTGGAGGCTTCCTGGGCTACCTCGCCTGGATCGAACGGATTGATGTGACCGCCCTGAAACATGCCGCACTGGTCGGCTCGGTGATGGCCAGTTTCACGGTGGAGCAGTTCTCGACCGAGCGCCTGGAGCAGATCAGCCAGGACGAAGTTCGCAACCGACTGTCATTATTTTCAGATATGATCCGCGTCGAAGACCTATAATCAGCGCTGTCCAATCCTAACTGGGGGTTCCTGATGCACCAGCCCACTTGCCTGCATGCCGGCCGGATGCGTTCCCTTGCGGTGACGTCCAGCCTTCTCGCGGCCCTTGCGCTCGCGATTCCCGGCCTGAGCGCCCAGGGGGCGGCCCCTGGAGATGCCATCAAGGTCGAGGCCCATGCCTCAAAATGGGATTACCCCAAGGAACTCAAGGTTCCCGAGGGTTCCAAGACCCACATGGTCCAGAAGGGGGACACCCTCTGGGATCTCGCAGGAAAGTACCTGGGCAATCCCTATGCGTGGCCACAGATCTGGGAACTCAACCAGTGGATCAAGGATCCCCACTGGATCTACCCCGGCGACCCCCTGATCATCGACCTGGCGCGGGCCGTGGCAACTGCCGGTTCCGTGCCGGATGCTGTCAGCAATCTGCAGCCGGATCAGCGACGAGCGGATCCCAGCGCGGTCCGCCGTCCGGAACTGGGCTTCTCGTTCCAGGACTTCATCCAACTCCCCTTCGTGACCTCCGAAGGCGCCGAAGCCTACTACAAGGGCCAGGGCGCCTACATCATCACCGCCAACAAGCGGCAGGACCGCCAGTTCCTCGGCGAGGGCGAAGTGGTCTACGTGAACGGTGGCGTCGACCAGGGCCTCAAGGTCGGCGACCGGTTCCTGGTCCTCAAGACCGTGGCCCGCAAGCTAATGCATCCCGTCATTCCCAAAAAGAGCCTCGGCGACGTCATCAAGCAGGTCGGAGTCGTCCGGGTGATCACCGCCCAGTCAAAGGGCTCCGTCGCCGTGATCGAGCGTTGCCTCGACACCGTTGAGATCGGTGACCGGCTGGTGAAGTTCATTGAGCCCGCCAACGTTCCGCTGCAGTTGCGAACCGACACCAGCGAGCCCGTCAAGGTCGCACCCAATGCCGGCATCGTCGTCTATGCCCGCGATGCCAAGCTGCATGCCGCCGGTGGGGACATGGTCATCGTCGACAAGGGCACCAACGATGGCCTCAAGGTGGGCGATGTGCTCCTCGCGGTCAGGGTCCGGAAGTTCCCGGTGGGTTCTGGCGGGGAAAAGACCCCTCCCACCGAAACCACGACCCACTACCTTGGGCAGGTCCTCGTGGTCCGGGCGGATGCCCAGACCGTCACCTGCAGGGTGCTTCGCTCCACCGAGGAAATCCTCACCGGGGATACCGTCACTCCCTGAGGCGAACCTTGGCACCTGGAAAGGCCCCCGGCGTCGGGGGCCTTTTTGTCCTACCCTTCATCCGAACTCCGCCGAAGCTCCACCATGACGCGCCTCCCCCTGGTCGGCAGAGCGTAGGGATGCGGGATGGCGGTCCGGCCGGCCGGAAGGGGCTCCACCTGCCAGTCAGGCCCCTTTAGGGCGAAGAAGGGGGCTTCGGGGCGCCCATGCCGCCCCCACCAGTTCATCAGGGTGGCCAGCGGAGCTACGGCCTTGGCTGTGCCCCAGTCGGCGTCCAGGGATGGGAGGTCTTCCAGCCGACCGTGGACTGTCTTCAGGTTGGGCACTGGCAATTCCATGGCCACCTGCCTCAGAAACGCCAGCTTCTTGGTCGAAGCGTCCACCCCGATCACCTGCAGGTCGGGGCGGGCCAAGGCCAGCACCACCGCCGGGCAGCCCATGCCCGTTCCGAAATCGACCACCTTGGCACCCGCGGGAAGGAGGGCGAGGGGGGGGAGCAGCACCGCTGCATCCAGCAGGAGTTCCTCCCGCCGTTCGCCCGGTGGCAGAGCCGTCAGGGCGTGGGTGCGGTTCCACTTGTCCAGCAGCACAAGGAATCGCCCCAGTGGGGCACTGATGACGGAAGGCAGGCGAGGCTCCATCCCCAAAGGATGCCAGGGGTGGGGCCAGGAAATTGTATTTCATTTTGGATGATCTCTTGTCTTTTATTTACAATATTTTGATGTTCTTTTAAATGGAAATGTCCGCAGTTTTTTTCTAGGATATCCATGGTCAACATCGATCTAATTCCTGCATCTAGAAATGGGGTGTTGACGAAAGTTCCAAATTCATGCATGATGAGGGCCCTTTGTTTGATTCCACGAAAGGAAAAGGCCATGACTCAGATCCGCCCCCCTTTCATGATCGACTGGTCAAGCCGCAGCAAAATGCGCGGGCCAGGCGAGCAGTCCCTTGGCCAATTGCTCCATGACCTGCGTGATCGTCTCGCCCCGGAAGCACAGGGGATCTCTCTGACTTATGTCGATGATCGCGGCATGAGAAAACTCAACCGCGAACATCGCGGGAAAAACATGACAACCGACGTGCTCAGCTTCCCGTCCAGTGCGGAAAAAGGTGCGTTCCCACACTTGGGTGACATTGTCATCAGCCTTCCAACCGCCGAGAAGATGGCGAAGAAATTCGGCGTCAGCCGCAGGCGCGAGGTCGAGACACTGGTCATCCACGCCTTCCTGCACCTCTGCGGACACGATCACGAAACGGATCGCGGAGAGATGATGAACCTGCAGGCCCAGTTGGAACGCGAACTCCTCGATGAGGAACCGCTGGCCATGAGCCTGAAGCGGGGCCGGAAGCCCGGCAGCAAGGTGAAGAAGCTCAAGGACGGCTCACGGGTCGTGGTGACTGGCAGGGCTGCAGCGGCCCTAGTTCGCCGGGAACGCGTTAAGAAGGACAAAAAGGTCAAGGTCAGGAAGGCCGCCAAGCCCGTCAAGCTGCCACTGCCCAAGCGCGGTCCGGGCCGTCCCAGGAAAGAGGCCGCGGCCCCCCCGGCAGCCAAGCGCCTGGTGCGCAGGCGTCGGCCGAGCCCCTCCCGGAGCGGCGTGATCTCCTGAACCTCCGCATGGCAAAGTAGCCCGAAGGCCGATAAAATGGCCCTTTGGCCCGGCTACGGGCCGCGCCATCCGGAGTCTCCGTGATCAACCTCCTGCTCGGCCTGGGCACCGCCCTTGCCGTGATCCTGCTCTCCAGTTTGCTGAGCATCAAGCTGTGGATCAGCCTGCCCATCGGCCTTCTCGCTGGTGCCGGCCTCTTCATCTGGCAGGGGCGCAAGGTGCAGCAGGAACTGGAACAGATCTTCACGCGGGCCGGCGAGTTCTTGAAGAAGCAACAGTTCGAAAAAGCCATCGAGGCCATGCAGGAGGGCTACAAGTTCTCCTCACGGCAGTTCCTGGTCAAGGGCAGCATCGATGGCCAGATCGGCGTGGTCCAGTACCTCCGCAAGAAGAACGACGAGGCCGAACCCCTGCTGGCTTCAGCCTCCATGCAGCACTACATCGCCAAGGCCATGCTGGGCATCCTCCAATGGAAGCGCGGCGAGAAGAAGAAGGCACGCGAGACCTTCGGGCTGGCCCTCAAGACCGGCAAGAAGGAGAGCCTCCTCTATGCCGTCTATGCCTACGTACTGGTCGAGATGGGCGAGCGGGACAAGGCCATCGAGATCCTCAACCGGGGCCTCGGCGTCTGCAAGGGCGACGAGCGCCTCATCACCAACCGCAACCTGCTGCAGAACGGCAAGGCCCTCAAGATGAAGGTCTATGGCGAGCAGTGGTACCAGTTCCTCCTGGAACGACCCATGATCCGCCAGGAGGCCCCTCCCTTCGCCCGGGTGTCGCGGCGGGCGCTGAGAGGTTGAGGCCTTCCTGAGGAATCGCCGCTACGCGTCGTTTCCTCAGCATTGAAATGTTTTTTTTACTTTTCAGCAGACGCAGAGCGGTTGCTGCACGGGACAAAACGAACGATTGAAGGAGCACACCCCATGTCCGGCCACAGCAAATGGTCCACCATCAAGCACAAGAAGGGCGCCGCCGATGCCAAGCGGGGCAAGGTCTTCACCAAGATCCTCAAGGAGATCACCGTGGCCGCCCGCCTCGGTGGTGGTGACGTGGCTGCCAACCCACGCCTGCGGCTGGCCGTGGATCAGGCCAAGGGCAGCAACATGCCCAAGGACAACTGGGAGCGGGCCATCAAGAAGGGCACCGGCGAGCTTGAGGGCGTGACCTACGAGGAGGTGATCTACGAGGCCTACGGCCCCGGCGGCGTGGCCATCCTGGTTGAGGCCATGACCGACAACAAGAACCGCACCACCCCCGAGGTTCGGAGCTACTTCACCAAGTTTGGCGGGGAACTGGGCGCCATGGGTTCCGTGGCCTACCTGTTCAGCAAGCAGGGCCAGATCGTCGTGGAACCCGAGGTCTCCGAGGATCAAATCATGGAAGTGGCCCTGGAAGCCGGCGCCGACGACGTGATCAACGAGGGCGAGGCCTGGGTCATCAAGACCAGCCCCGAGTCCTACCAGGCCGTGAAGGATGCCGTGGACGCCGCCAAGCTGCCCGTCATCGAAGCCAAGATCATCATGGAGCCCAGCACCAGCACCGCCCTGGAAGGCGGCAAGCTCGCCAGCTTCCTTAAGCTGGTGGACCTGCTCGAGGACAACGACGACGTGCAGAATGTATGGCACAACGGCGACTACGAGGAACCTGAGGACTGACGTTCCATCATCCTTCCAGACTTGCCCGGGGCGCCTTCGGCGCCCCGAGTCATTCCTGTGTCTTTGGCGAAGCCATGGGAGTGCTGGTCACGGCCGCCTCATCGCCACGTCCCACGGCCAGGATGGGAAACCGAGGTGGCTCCCCCCACATGCCGTCGCCGCGGATGAGGGCGCTGTGGAAGGCACCCCAGAACACCAGGCTGTCGGTGCTGCGCGGATCCAGCAGGTAGAAGGCTAGGCGGCCCAGGGGCTGATCCAGGGGAATGTAGAGGGCGTGGTCCAGGTCCGCGGATGTCCAGGCAAGCTGGAGTTTCTTCAGATTGGGTTCGGTCTTCCATGCCCCCTGCAGCTCGAGCGTGAAGATCCCCTGGTAGGCCGAAGGGGAGACTTTTCGTCTTGCTTCCTGGAAGTGGAGGACTGGCAGGTTCTTGGGGCGGGTGGACCCCGGCTGCACCTTGAGACCATGGGCCTGCAGGGTGGGGAGCACGCCAGCGATGAAGGCCGCATCGATCAGATAGCCTGTTGGGGCCGCCACGAAATCCTGTCCCTCGAAACCCACAAAGCTGGGCAGTTCCAGGCGGGTCCGACCCTTCTCGCCGGTCAGTCGTCCCTGGTCGTCACGGATGGGCTCCACCCAGTCGAAGGCTGCGCGTTCCACCTGTTTCAGCTTCGCTGAGAGCGGCAGGGAGACGGGACCTTGTTTCCAGGCTTCGTCCCAGCGGGACTGGGCCTGCTGGATCTGGCCACGGAGCTCCTCGCGATGTTCGGCCATCCAGCTCAGGCAGGCCAGAACGAAGCGGCGCGTGTCAGAGATACGGTCGGACCAGCTGCGATAGACATAGCTCTCCGAGAGCACGGCTAAGCGGTTGCGCAGGGCCGGGTAGTTGGTGAGCAGGCGGGGGTGGGCGTCGTAGGTCTCCCAGGCCGTGGGCGGTTTCTCTGCCGTCGGCCGGTAGGGCACGAAGTTGCCGTAGTCGTAGGTGGGCATGCCTTCGGCCTTCAACCGCTCGCGGACCTCCACCAGCAGCTTCCGGTTGAAGGCCAGCAGCGCCTCGTCCGCTCCCATGGTGCAGGCGGGACCGTGGGTGAGGTGGAAGCCGTGGGTGCTGCCGTTGGTAGTGTGCAGGTCCAGCACCGCCGCGGGGTCGAAGTCATTGAGCATGGCCAGCAGCCAGCGGGTGTTGGGGGCTGCGGCCTTCATCAGGTCGCGGTTAAGGTCGAGGCCCAGCGCATTCTCCCGTCGTCCCACACCGCTCTCCGTCGGGTTGGGCTGCCAGGGGCGGATGGCTCGATCAAGGGCATCGGTGCCGTCGGCGTTGTAAGCCGGCATGACCACTAGGTCCAGGTTCCGCCGGAGGGCCGGATGCCTCCCCTGCAGCAGCTCGCGCACGACCTGCTGGATGGCCTCCTTGCCCTCCACTTCGCCCGCGTGGATGTTGGCGTTCACGTAGACCCGCAGGGGGTCCTTCCCAGTCCCCTTCAGGCGCCAGGCCAGCAGGGGTTTTCCCGTTTCCGTGGCCCGGGACGCGCCCTTGGGCTGGTAGGGCTCAAGTCCCGGTGCCTGCTTCCGTAGCGCCTCCATGAATCCCCGGACCTCGGCGACAGTGGAGGTCCGCCGATGGTCCGTCCGCTCAGGGGTCGTCTGGGGCCACCCGGCCAGGAGCGCACTCCCCGCCAGGGCCAGGGCGAGCGTGCGCATGGGTCAGCGGGTCTGAACGGAGACCGTCGCGGTGACGGGCACTTCGGGCCCGCCCTTGGGGGTCTGCTTCAGGAACAGGCCCTTGTTGAAGACCGTGAAGGAAGCGGCGAGGAAAAGGACGACCACCACCAGGGCAGAGCCCCGCTTGCCCTTGGCCAGGGCCTTGGGCGTCATCTCGGAGAGGCCCAGTAGCAGGAAGACCAGGGTCAGCTTGATGTGGAAGTAGGTGCCAGCCTTGAAGGGGTTCTGCCCCCCCTGGATCATCAGGACCAGCAGGGCGATGCCGACCACGAGGGCCAGCCGGAAGGCCCAGGCCACCACCTTGGCCCAGATGGTCGCGGCCAGGCCCTGGATGTCCTCTTTGCCCTCTTCGAACCCGGAGAGAAGGAGGGCCACGATGGCCGCGCCCCCACCCACGGTTAGCGCGACGAAATGCAGCCAGCGGACAAGGTTGACGGCTTCGAGTTTGAGATTCATGGTCGCCTCGTGAGGAAGTCACTCAGGGTAACAGCCCTGCTAGGCTCGATTGGTCAGGAGGAAGTCATGTCCAAACTCCGTGTTGCCGTGGTCGGTGTGGGTCATCTGGGCCAGCACCACGCCAGGATCGCCGCCTCGGCGCCGGATGCGGTGCTCACCGTCGTGGTGGACCCTGATCCCATCCGGGGCCCGGAGATTGCCACCAAGTTCGGCGCGCCCTGGGTGGCCACGCTGGCCGAGGTCTTAGCCGAGGTCGATGCCGTCCAGATCGCCGCGCCCACGGGCTTCCATCACTCCCTCGGCACCCAGGCCCTGAAAGCCGGCAAGCACGTCCTGATGGAGAAGCCCCTGGCCGCCACTCTGGACGAGGGCGTGGCCCTGCTGCAGGCCCTTGGCGAGGCCCACGCCTCCCATCCAGGCCTCGTGGCCCAGGTGGGCCACCTGGAGCGCTTCAATCCTGCCGTGACGGCCCTGCGCGAGCGCGGCTTCAAGCCCCGCTTCCTGGAGGCCGTGCGCGTGTCGCCCTTCCCCGCCCGCAGCCTCGAGGTGGATGTGGTGATGGACGTCATGATCCACGACCTCGACCTGCTCCGGGCCCTGGTGGGCCGCCCCGTGATTGACGTGGAGGCCGTGGGCGTGCCCGTGCTCACGCCCTACGCCGACCTAGTGAACGCCCGCCTGAAGTTCGAGGGCGGGGCCTTCGCCACCGTCACCGCCAGCCGCGTGGCCCGCAAGAAGGAGCGGACCCTGCGCGCCTTCGGCGACAAAGAATACGCGAGCCTGGACTTCGCCACCCAAAAGCTAGAGCTGCTGCGTCTCGTCATGGGCCCCGACGGCCCCGAGGTGCAGCCCGAGACCGCTGACATCGTGGAAGGCGAGCCCCTGCGCCTGGAGATCGAGGCCTTCCACGCCGCCTGCCTCGGCCGCAGCGAAGAGGGCGTCACCTGGGCCGAGGCCCAGGAGGCCATGGGTGTTGCCGACCAGGTGCAGAAGGCCGTGGCCAAGAGCCTCGCGGAGATGAGCCGGGCGTGACCCGCATCTACGACCTCGCCTCCCTCACCAAGCCCCTGGTGACGGCACCCCTGGCGCTGGCCTTCCTGGACCTGGATGCAGACAGGCGATGGACGTTGGGTTTCCACGATCGCGATACGCCACTCACCGTGCGCCAGCTGCTTTCGCACAGCTCGGGGCTTCCGCCCTGGCGGCCCTTCACGGGAGAACCCGTGGCCCAGCAGCTGCAACGGGAGGCGATGGGTCATCCCCTGCTTCGCCCCGCCACGCCCGGCCTCGCCACATACTCTGACCTGAACTACCGCCTGCTCGCCGAGCTGCTGGAAGCCGAGACCGGGGTGCCCTTCGCCAGGCTCGGCGCCGCCTCGGGACTCAGTCCGGCGCCTTGGCGCACGCCGCCCACCGAGGTCCCGGATGGTCCCGATGCCGCCGCCTGGCCTCTGGCCGCAGAGGCACTCCTGCCCGCCCAGTCCCCTGGGCTACCCCACGACGCCAACGCCCGGGCCGGGATGCAGGGCCACGCGGGCTTCGGCGCCACCTCCGCCCAGCTTGAAGCCGCGCTGGGCCAATGGGTGGCCTGCGGCTGGCCGCATTTCATGGCGGTGGAGACCGCTTCAGGCGAGGAGGGCACCCGCTGGGGCCTGGGCCTGCAGGTGGCGCCCAAGGGCCCGGGACGCTTTGGACAGCTGCTGTCCGGGATCCCTCCCGGGATGGGCACCTGCGTGGTTGCAGATTCCACTGAGACGGCACCGCCCCCTGCCCCCGGCCTGGAAGCCCACCCCGGCGCCGTTTCGGACTGGTGGTTCCACCTCGGCTACACCGGTCCTGCGCTTTTCTACCGGCCCTCGGACCGCGCCTGTCTCGGGCTCCTCCTCCATCGCCGGGGACCTGACGGCGTTCTGCTCGACGCCGAGGCGCTGCGGGCCCGCCGCTGGGCGACCCTGGCTCGATTCGTGGGACAATCCGGCGGATGAGGCTCCATTCCGTCCCCGCCCTGGTCCTGACGCTCGTTCCCGCCTTCGCCGCCCAGCCTCCGCTGAAGATCGGCATCGACACCCAGGCCACGGAGTGGATCGTCTCCCTCGAAGGTGGCGGCCAGGTCTGCGACCGCTCCGGCAAACCCCTGCTGAAGCTGGCTCCCGACGAGAAGCTGCGCATCTGGTGGGACAGCCGCGGCCTCTCGGATCCCACCACCGAATACCGCATCCAGGTGGGTCGCCCCCACACCAGCACCGAGGCGGTCGCCCTCATGAAGCGGCTCAAGGAGCTGGGGGAGGCGCCGGACAAGGTGAAGGTTCCGGATGCCGACACCTGGCGTGTGCTCACCGGCCATTTCCGGGAGGCCGGCGAGGCCGAACCCGTGCTGCAGAAGCTCCAGGACCTGGGCTACGAGGAGCTCTGGGTGGCCTCTGAGTCCCGTCCCAGCCAGCCCCGGAAGGGCCGGGCCCTCTACGCCATCACGGAGCGCTATGAACGCCGCTCCCTGCCCATCACAGGCGTCTGGCTCAAGCCGGTGGGCGAGCTGACGGCCCTCCAGGGCAAGGGCCGCTATCGGGGCAAGGTCGAGATCCATCCCAACGCCCAGGGGCGGCTGACGGTGGTGAACACCGTGGACCTGGAGACCTACCTGCGCGGCGTGGTGCCAAAGGAGATGGGGGCCTGGGAGTTCCCCTCGCTCGAGGCCCTCAAGGCGCAGGCCGTGGCGGCCCGCACATACGCCGTGGCCAATCGGGGCAAGCGCGCCGCCGACGGCTTCGACATGGGCGATACCGTGGCCGACCAGGTCTATGGCGGACGGGACGGCGAGCAGGCCCTCACAGACCGGGCCATCGCCGAGACCGAGGGCCTCTTCGCCACCTACGGGGGCAAGCCCATCCAGGCCCTGTTCATGGCCAACTGCGGGGGCCACACCACGGACGTGGCCCATGTCTTCGGCGGCGATGCGCCCTACCTCCGGGCGGTGTCCTGCTATCCCGCCCGGCCCCTGACCCTGCCCTATGCCTCTGGCGTCCCTGTCACCACCGAGGGCCAGCAGCCATGGCTCAGCTGGGAGCTGCTGCGGTTGGCCTCCGTGGCCCTGCCATCGGAGTGGCTGTCCGGCGAACGACTAGCCAGGGCCGCGACCTTGGAGGACCTAGCCGGCCCGGTCCGGGTCCTCCAGCAACGGCTGGCCCTCGAAACCCGCCCCCTGACCCGGGAAGGGCATCCGATCCTCGCCCTGGCGCTTGCCTTCGGCTTCCAGCGGATCGTGGAAGGCCAGGAACGGGCCCAGGACGCCGCCTACTTCCTGCCGGAGGCCCTGCCCGAGGACCGCCTCCTGGCGACCTTCCTCACCCGACGGGGCGTGGTCCCCGCCTCGATCTGGAACGGCTCCAACCCTATCACCCTCCGGCAGGCCCTCCAGGCCCTGGGCCGCCTCTGGCAGGAGTTGGAGCCCTTCACGCCCGGCGAGGGCTCCCTGCTCCTGGACCGGCAGGTCCGGCGCAAACGAGGAGGGCCGGAGCCGCTGGCCCTGGCCCCCACCCTGCTGCTGGCCGAGGAGGGGCCCGATGGCAGTCTGCGCCTGGTGGCCAAGGCCGACATCCAGGTGGGTGACCGCCTCAAGTGGATCCCCGGCGAGGAGGGGCCGGCCCAGGTGCTGGTGCGCCGCCTCGATCCCGACGGTGCCGCCTGGGACCGCTACAACCCCACGGCCCACTGGCGGGTGGAATACACGGAAGCAGAGCTTCTGGCCACGGTGCGCAAGCGGCTCAATGTCCCCGGCATCCGTGACCTGAAGGCCGAGCACAATGACCAGGGCCGGGTGCTGGACCTCACCCTGGTGGACACCAAGGGGGCGCCCCACCGGGTCCGCGGCATGCACATCCGGGGTCTACTGGGTCTCAAGGACAATGTCTTTCGCTGGCTCACGGTCGGCCAGGGGGCCAAGCGGCGCTGGATCTTCTACGGCCGGGGCTGGGGCCACGGCCTGGGCATGTGCCAGACCGGCGCCTACGGCATGGCGCTGGAGGGTGCCACCTTCCAGGAGGTCCTCCAGCACTACTACCCGGGCATGCGCCTCCAGCGGGTGGAGTGAAATTAATCGGGTATTTCCCATTCTGGGATTGACGGCAGGTGGGGAACGACCGAGGCTTGGCTTCCCTAGGGAGGCAGGGCATGGCCTTGGATGCATGGATCCTCAGTGCGCCGCTGCGGGTGTTGCGGCAGGAGGACCACCCGTACCGGGAGACCACCCTCGCCACCCTGGGCCGCCACGAGCTGGGCCTCTGCCGCCGCGCCACGACCTCCGGGCTTGGCTGCGAGCTGTTCCTCGACGGGCGTTCCATCTTCCTGCCCGGGGCGCCGGCCCCGGAGCGGGCCTGGTTCGAGCTGTGCCGGGAACTGGGCTACGAGCCGGCCCGCCACTGGGACTGGGACCCGGCCCTCATCCTCTTCCAGCAAGTCGTGCCGGCCCTGGCCTCGGACTGGCACGAGGCGCCCCTGGCCCTGACCAGCCAGGGGGTCCCTGAGGGCGTGCTGAGCCTGGCCGAGCTGCGGCAGACCTTCGCGGAGGCCGTGGCCGCGCTGCGCAGGGAGCTCTCCGGCCCCGTGGGCGCCAAGGTGGTCGAGACCTTCGAGTGGCTCCCCCTGCGGGCCGTGGTCTTCCATGACGATATGCAGCTGCCCCTGGACTTCGAGGGCACGGGCCCCGGGGGCCGGGTGTCCCTCTGGCTCGGCATCCACCACGAGCGGCCCGTGGTCCTCGAGGGGCAGTCCCCCGCGGCCTCGGGCCGCCGCTGGACCACCGGGAACCTGGAGGCCCGGGATCCCTCCGAGGCCTTCCTCACCGCCGCCGGCCTCGACCCCGAACCGCCCAAGGGCTTCGAGGCCACCCTCCAGGCCGCGCTGGACCGCCTGTGCCACTGGATGGAAGCGCCCCTGGATGCCTACCGCCGCACCTACCCCGTGGGCATCTCCTGGCACCATGGCCGACGGGAGCGCCTCCTGGGCCGCACCATCGTCGACGTGCGGGCCGGCGACCCGCCCCGGCTCATCCTCGACGACGGCACCGAGGTCGCCATCGATCCGGAGCCCGCGCCCTTCTGGGAGCACGGTGGCATCTAAGGCAGGTCGAGTTGCTCCCAGCGCACGCTGAAGTGGTCGAGGATGCCCTGCCGCTCGGCCCGCTCCTGCTCGGCGATGCTGGTGTAGGGATGGCGGAACACCACCCGCCGCACGCCGCGCCGAACCAGCGCCCGGCAGCAGATGAGGCAGGGCTCGTGGGTGACGTAGGCCGTGGCCACGGCGCCGTCGCAGAAACCAAGAGCATTCTCCTCGGCATGGCTCGTGTGGAGGCAGCGCTGGCCGGGCTTGCAGGTGTCCGGCGTGCAGTGCGCCATGCCTGGCAGCGCCCCGTTGAAGCCCGCCGCCGCCACACCGCCGTCCGCCCGAAGCAGGACCGCACCCACCTTCAGCCGACAGCAGGTGCCGAGCCGGCTCAGCTCCAGCGCCATGTTCATGAAGACTTCATCCTTGAGCTGCGAGCGGGACATGGCGACCTCGAAGTGGGGCTCCATCATCGCAAGAAGGCGACCCCGCACGGTGTGCCAAATCGCTCTCGGGGGCCCGGTTGCCGCTAGAATGATGGCTGTGCTGCCGCAGGTCCCGTAGCTCAGCGGATAGAGCGACCGCCTCCTAAGCGGTAGGTCGTGGGTTCAATTCCCGCCGGGACCACCAGCCTCCCTCCTCGCCCATGCGCCTCCACTTCGATGCCCACTGCCATCTCCCGGAGGCCAGATCACGGCTTCCGGAGCAGGTGCGCGTGGTCTGCGGCACGTGCGAGGCCGACTGGGAGGCGGTGCTGGCCCATGCAGCCTCTGAGACGCAGGTGATTCCCATGCTGGGCCTGCATCCCTGGTTCGTGGCCGCCGCGCAGCCTGGCTGGGAGGCCAGGCTGGACGCCTTGCTACGGGCGCACCGGGCCGGCGTGGGGGAGTGCGGCCTGGACTTCGCCCGTGAGGCCGCGGACCGGCCGGCCCAGGAGCAGGCCTTCCGCCTCCAGCTGCGCCTCGCTCACGCCCTGCACCGCCCCGTGGCCATCCACGCCGTGCGCGCCTGGGGTCGCCTGCTCGACCTCCTGCGGGAGGAGGGCGTGCCGCCGGCAGGAGCCCTGGTGCATGCCTTCTCGGGAAGTTCCGAAACGGCCTCCACCCTGCAGGCCCTGGGCGTCTTCCTTTCCTTCTCCCCAGAAGGGCTGGGGTCCACCCGGACCAAGGTCCACGAAACCCTGCGCGCGGTGCCTTCCAGTCACCTGCTGCTGGAGTCCGATGGCGTCGGGAACCTGGAGCAGGTGATCGCCATGGCTGCGGCCCTCCGCGGGGTGGCGGCGGAGGACCTGGCCGCGCGGACCTGGAAGAATGGCCTGCGGTGCTTCAAGGAGCTGATGGCATGAGGTGGTTTTCCCGCAGCGAGCTGCTGCTCGGCGAGGCGGCCCTGGAACGGCTCGCCGCCGCCCGCGTGACCGTGTTCGGCCTGGGCGGTGTCGGGTCCTTCGCCGTGGAGGCCTTGGCCCGGGCGGGCCTGGGTCACCTGCGGCTGGTTGATCACGATGTCGTCGGCCCCAGCAACCTCAACCGCCAACTCTTCGCCCTGCGCTCCACCCTCGGCCAGCCCAAGGCGGAAGTGGCGGCCACCCGAGTGCGCGACATCAACCCCGACTGCATCCTGGAGCCCTGCCAAACCTTCATCCACACCGACACGCTGCCCGGCCTGCTGGAGCCCCGGCCCGACGTGATGATCGACGCCATCGACTCCATGACCTGCAAGGTGGCGCTCATGCGCACCGCCCATGAACAGGGCATCCCCATCATTACCGCCATGGGCGCGGGCGGCCGCACGGATAGCAGTCAGCTTCGGGTGGGCGACCTGAGCGAGACCCGCCTCTGCCCCCTGGCTGCGAGGGTCCGCAAAGAACTGCGGAAAGTCGGCATCGCCAAGGGCATCCGCTGCGTCTACTCGCTGGAACCCGCCGACAACAAGCGCCCTGCCAACCCCATCGACATCGAGCCCCACCGTGGCCCCGGCCGCCAACGTAGGCCTGTCGGCACCATCTCCTACATGCCCGCCATCGTGGGGATGATGGTGGCGGAGGAGGTGTTGAAGCTGCTGCTGGCGGTGAATCCGGGAGGATCTGAAGGATGAAGCGCCTGCTGCTTTTCGTCGCACTGCTGCTGGGAGCCAGCCTCGCGGCCCAGCCCATCCAGGTCCGCATTGACACGGACCTGGGGCCCATCCAGATCCAGCTGGAACCCGACAAGGCGCCCCGCACGGTGGCCAACTTCCTGCGCTACGTGGACGCCAAGGCCTACGATGGCGGCCGGTTCTGGCGCACAGTGCGCCTGGACAACCAGCCGGACAAACTGGTGAAGATCCAGGTCATCCAGGGCGGCGCGGCCCGGGAAGACAAGGACTTCCCGCCCATCGCCCTGGAGCGCACGCGGGATACGGGTCTGCGCCACCTGGATGGCAACCTCTCCATGGCCCGGGCCGAACCGGACACCGCCACCAACGAGTTCTTCATCTGCATCGGTGACCAGCCTGAGCTGGATTTCGGCGGCAAGCGCAACCCCGACGGCCAGGGCTTCGCCGCCTTCGGGCGGGTGGTGAGGGGCATGGAGGTGGTGCGGAAGATCCAGGCCGAGCCCGACAAGGAGCAGGCGCTCCTCCACCCGGTTCGGATCCTGTCGGTCCAGCGCTTGCCAGCCAGGCCAGGAACCAGACCCTGAGTTATCTCCCCGTCGGCGCGTTGTACTCCGCGTAGGTCCCCTGGAAGTCCTCGATGCCATCGTCGGTGAGGTGCCAGATGCGGGTGGCCACCTCGTCGATGATGTCCTCGTCATGGGTCACGAAGAGGATGGTGCCCTCGTAGCGCTGTAGGGCGTCGTTGAGGGCGATGACGGCCTCCAAGTCCAGGTGGTTGGTGGGCTCGTCCATGACCAGGATGTTGGGCTTCTGCAGCATCAGCTTGCAGAAGAGCAGGCGGCAGGACTCGCCGCCGCTCAGCACCTCGGTCATCTTGTTGCCTTCCTCGCCACGGAAGAGCATCTGACCCATGACGCCGCGGATCTGCTCCTTGGTGGCCTCGGGATCGAACTGGTGGAGCCAGGTGACCAGCTCATAGCCCTTGGGGATGCTCTCTGCGAAATCCTGGGAGAAGTAGCCCACATTGGCCTCGTGGCCCCACTTCACCTCGCCGCCGTCCAGCTTCAGACCCAGCTCGGTGACCTGGGGCGCGTTGGCCAGCAGGGCGTTCAGCAGCGTGGTCTTGCCGATGCCATTGCGGCCCATGAGCGCGATCTTCTCGCCCCGCTGCACCATGGCCGAAAAGCCCTTGATGACCTCGTGGCGACCGCCGGTGCCGTCCTTGTCGGTATCATAGCCCTTCTTCACGCCTTCGAATTCCAGGGCGTAGCGGCCACCGGGCTTGGCCATGTTGAACTTGATGAAGGGGCGCTGGATGTTGCTGCGGGCCAGGTCGCTGGGCTGCAGGCGTTCCACTTCCTTGCGGCGGCTGTTCACCTGGCTGCTGCGGGTGCCCGCGGCGAAGCGCTGGATGAACTCGTTCAGCTGGGCGATCTTCTTCTCGCGCTGGGCGTTGTCCGACTCGATGCGTGAGCGCACCTGGATCTTGGCCATCACCATGTCGTCGTAGCCGCCGGTGTACTGGATGATCGTCTGGTAGTCGATGTCGGCGATGTGAGTGCAGACGTTGTTCAGGAAGTGGCGGTCGTGGGAGATCACCACCACCGTGCCCTTGTAGCGGCTGAGGAACTCCTCCAGCCAGTGGATCGAATCCAGGTCCAGGTGGTTGGTGGGCTCGTCCAGCAGCAGGGCCGCCGGATTGCCGAAGAGGGCCTGGGACAGCAGCACCCGCACCTTCTGGCCGCCCTGCAACTCGCCCATCTTGCGGTCATGCAGGGCCTCGGGAATGCCCAGGCCATCGAGCAGCACCGCCGCGTCGGCCTCCGCCGTGTAGCCGTCCTCGTCGGCCACCACGCCCTCGAGCTCGGCCACGCGCATGCCGTCCTCGTCCGTCATCTCGGCCTTTTCGTAGATGGCGTCCCGCTCCTGCAGCGCCTTCCAGAGCCCCGCATTGCCCATGATCACCGTGTCGATGACCCGGAAGGCGTCGAAGGCGAACTGGTCCTGCCGGAGGATGCCCATCTTGCGGGGACGGATCACGTTCCCCACCTGCTGCTCCAACTCGCCCGACAGGATCTTCATGAACGTGGACTTGCCCGACCCGTTTGGCCCCGTCAGGCCGTAGCGCCGGCCCGGGTTGAAGGTCGTGGTGACGTCCTCGAACAGGATCTTCGCGCCGTAGCGCATGGTGACGTTCTGCACTGCAAGCATGGAGACTCCCGAACCGGTCATTGTATCGCGGCGGCGTGGGTTCTCCGAGGGGCGATTCTGCCCTGGCCACCACAAAAACGCGGCGCCCAGAAGGGCGCCGCGTGACTTGAACGAAAGCCCGGCTCAGAACGGGATGTCGTCATCCGGGAAGCTGTTGTTGCCTCCACCCGCAGGGCTGGGGGCGCCGTGGTCCTCGAAGTCCTGGCCGCCGCCGGAGCTCTTGCCGCCATAGCTGCTGGAATCGCGGTTGCTGTCCTCCATGCGGCCCAGCATCACGAAGTTGTCGCAGCGGATGTCGCAGGCGGTCTTCTTCACGCCGTCCTGACCGGTGTATTCGCGGTACTGGATACGGCCCTCGATCATCACCTGCTTGCCTTTGCGCAGGTACTTCTCGGCGATCTCGGCCTGCTTGCCCCACACCACGATGTTGTGCCATTCGGTCTTGCTCTGCTTCGTCCCGTCCTGGCCCTTCCAGGTTTCCGTGGTGGCCACGGAAAACCGCGCCACGGTCTGGCCGGAGGGCGTGGACTTCAGCTCGGGGTCGCGCCCGAGGTTGCCGATGAGCATGACTTTGTTCAAGGATCCGGACATGTGTCCTCCTGATGTAGCGGCGGAGCTCTCCGCCTCACCGTCGACTCAGACCATCTGAGGGGGTGGTAGGGTGATGAGGTTTGCGCCGGGGGATGGACATGTCAAGCGGCAACTCAAAGCTCCTGGTGAGCTGTAAAAACAAGTCGGGCGCCGAGAAGCATTACCTCCCGGCGTTGGCGGCGGCGGGCTGGACCGGCCCCACCCTGCTGGTGGGCCCTGGCGACCCCGCGCCAGACCTGGCCGACGCGGCGGGCCTGCTGCTCACGGGCGGCTACGACATCCATCCCCACCACTGGGACGCCGCCGAGCCCGTGCATCCCAAGGCCGAAGTGGACGCCGTGCGCGACGACTTCGAGTTGCCCCTGATCCGCGCGGCCTGGGCGCGGAACCTGCCCATCCTCGGCATCTGCCGGGGCGAGCAAATCCTCAACGTGGCTCTGGGCGGCAGCATGATCCAGGACGTTCCGGACCACTACGGCTGCGAGGAGACCCGCCACCAGCACGGCACGCCCGACCATCCCGACATGCACCACCGCGTGCAGCTGGCTCCCGGTTCGCGCCTGCGCTCGCTGCTGGGCGAGGATGTCTTCCTGGTCAACAGCCGCCACCACCAGGCCGTGAAGCGCGTGGCACCGCCCCTGGTGGCCGTGGGCTGGCACCTGGATACCGCCCATCCCGACTCAGGCCCGATCATCGAGGCCGTTGAAGCCACCGACGCCAAACGCTGGGTCTTTGGCGTGCAGTGGCACCCCGAGAACCTGGTCAGCCTCAAGGGCCCCGCCGGAGATGCCGCGCGGGACCTGTTCTCGGCGTTCGTGAAAGCCCTCGGCTGATCGTCCCTCAGTGCCGGCGCCTCCTTCAAAATGGTCAGCCGGCCGTTCGTTTTGATGGCTCCAGATTCACCTTCGGCATTCGAAAAACGAATTTAAAATTTGAAATATAATGATTTATATAATGGACAAAAAATTGCACGCAGACATCTGTCCTTTGAGGAGACAGATCATGAACCTGCACGACAAGAACTTTTACCCCGTAGTAATGGTGGTCGTCCTGTTCACCCTGGTGGGCACCCAGATCGGTTGCCAAAAGATGGCCTTCTGGCGCTCCAAACCCCAGGAGATGCACGCCTCCTCCGAGGTCCTCGCGGGCCAGGGCACGGTCAGAGTCAGCAACGGAGACAACGGCAACTCCAAGGTCTCCATCCGGGTGAAGCACCTGGCCCCCCCCTCCAAGGTCGCACCGGGCTCCACGGTCTATGTGGTCTGGTTCCGCCCCGTGGATGGTGAGAACCAGAATGCCGGCGCCCTGGTTCTGGACAGTGATCTCGAAGGCAGCCTCGACACCCTGACCCCCCATCGGCGCTTCAGGGTTTCTGTCACGCCCGAGCCCAACGGGCAAGCGGCTTCCCCTTCCAACGAACCGGTCTTCACCTACAACGTGGAAAGCAACAAGTAAGCTGACGGCCCGCTCCAACGGGGCCCCAGCCACCAGGCTGGATCGCTCGCCCACTCCGGTGACCCACCTCCTGAACCATGCTGAACCTAGCCTTGGCGTAAGGTGGTGGATCGCCGGTGTTCGGCATCCAGGAGCGCCCATGGTCGCCCCCCTCCGCTTCGAGATTCGTGACCGCATCGCCACACTCACCCTGAACCGCCCGGAGCGCCTGAACGCGCTGGTGCCAGAGATGAGGGAGGGCTTCGAGGAGGCTCTGGCGAAGTCGGCGGAGCCTGGCGTGAAGGTCCTGTTCCTGCGGGGCGAGGGCCGGGCCTTCTGTGCGGGTGGAGACATCGGCTGGCTGGCGAAGGCACTGGGGGAGGGCCGCTGGGACGAGTTGGAGGCGCTGCTGGATCTGGGCGTCTCCGTGGCGCATGGCCTGGCCACCCTGCCCAAGCCTGTGGTGGCGGTGGTGCAGGGCCCCGCGGCGGGCGCGGGCATGAGCCTGGCGCTGGACGCCGACCTGCGCCTCGCCACCCCCGAGGCCCTGTTCAGCATGGCCTTCGTGAAGCTCGGCCTGCACCCGGACTGGGGCGGCAGCGTGGGCCTGTCGCGCCTGGTGAACCCGGCCCTGGCCGCGGAGCTGATGCTGACCGGCGATGCGATCGATGCGACGCGCGCCCAGGCCCTGGGTCTGGTGAACCAGATCGTTCCGGCGGATCAGCTGGAGGCCACGGTGGAGGCACTGGGCCACCGCCTCGCCGCCGGCCCTTCCGAATCCTTCGCCCGCATCAAGGCCACGCTGCTGCGCAACCAGGGGCTGGATGCCGAGGGCCTGCGCGCCCGCCTCGACGCCGAGGGCGCCCAGATGAAGGCCGCCATGCGGCATCCGGATGCGATGGAGGGGCTGGCCGCCTTCCTGGAGAAGCGGGCGCCGCGTTTCGCCTGAGCAGGGGATCTCGACAGGCGTTCGGGGCAAGAACATTCATACATACATGTAGTATTTTGTCTCTATGCCACCCACCCTCACAATCTGCGCGGACTGCGAGCGCACCGCTCTCCGGCGCCCCAGGCAGGGCAAGGCCATGACCGAGGCCCTGGCCTGCCTCACGCGGCTGCTCCTGGCCCGCAAGCGGCTGCAGGGGCTGGTGGTCCTGCGCGAGTCCTGCCTCCAGAACTGTCCCATGGGGAAGATCTGTGTAGCCCTCCAGCGGGGTGGTCAGGACACTCGCCACCACCTGGATGCCAAGGATGACCTCAGGGCCGTGGCGGCCAAGCTGGCCGGCACCGCCAAGGGCTAAGACGGCCTAGCGGGCAGACACCTCGAGAAAGCGGGCACGGGTCTGGTCAAGTTCGGCCCTCAGCTCCGGCGCCTGCCGGCGGGGATCGGCCATGCCCCTGCCCAGCTCTGCGAGGGCCGTCTCCTTCTGCCCGGCTTTGAAGGCAAGCCAGGCCTTGGACCGGTACACATAGGGTGTGTCGGTCTCGCTGGAAGGCAGGCTAGCCAGGATTCTGGACGCCTCTTTTGCATCAGGCCGTGGCATCCGCATCAGGCACTCGGCCAGCGCGGCCTGGGCATTGGCGCGCACCTCGGGGGTCACGCCCTCCGGCAGCAGGGTGATGGCCCTCAGGAATCCCTCCCGGGCCTCTTTGAACCGTTGCTGGAGGCGGTCCAGGTCCGCGGCGTAGAACTGGCATTCTGCCTCCACAGTCCGGAGACCGGCGGTCTTGGCCAGAGTCATGGCCCGCAGGTGGAAGTCGGCGGCCTCCAGGATCTGGCCCTTCATGGTGGCGAGGATGCCCAGGTTGCGGAGGCAGGAGACCTGGCCGCCCTTGTCGCCCAGGGTGGCGCGGAGCGCCAGGGCCCGTGACAAGAGGCCCTCAGCGCCCGGCAGGTCCCGCGTCATGAGTGCGACCACGCCCAGGTTGTTCAGGGCCAGGGCCTCGCCGGAGCGGTTGCCCAGCGTCTGCTGGAGCTTCAGGTTGGTCCGGTACAGGGCTTCTGCCGCCCCCAGATCGCCCCGCTTCAGAGCGAGGTTGGCCAGGTTGTTCTGCGCCAGGGACAGGTAGACCTGGTCTCCCGTCTGCTGGCTGAGGGCCAGAGAGCGCTCGTAGAACCGGTTGGCCTCCTCGTTCCGGCCGCGTTCGGCGGCGATGAGCCCGAGGTGGTTGTAGGAAAGGGTCTCGCCATCCCGGTCCCCGATGACCTGGGCCAGTGCCAGAGCGGCCTCCCGCAATTGCTCCGCCTCGTCCAACTGGCCCAGGTCCTTGGACAGGTAGGCCTTCAGCCCCAGGGCTCGCACCTCCGCCCAGCGGTCTCCCGTGGCCCGGGCCGACATCAGCGCCCAGTTCGCCACCGCCGGGGCCTGGTCGCGCCCCAGGCGGCGGAGGCAGGCGGCATAGGCCGAGACGGCGCTGGAGAAGCTCGGAGCCTGCATGGCCGCATCCCGCAGGAAGGGCTCGCTGCCCTTGAAGTCACCCTTGAGGAAGAGGGCCTTCCCATTGGCGTAGGCCGAGAAGACCTCGGGTGGGATCGCCAGGTTCTGGGTGGCACTGGAGCGGAGTGGGTCCACCTTCCGGAGCAGATCATGGGCGGCCGGATCCACCAGGGCATAGGGCGCGAAGGACGCCTGACGGGGGGCCCTGGCAATGCCGGTGAACCGGGCCCGCCCGGACTGGTCCACCAGTTCGTAGCTGAGCACATGCGCCGGGCCGGACGCATCCTGCTGCAAGGATCCTCGCAGGAGAAGGCGGGCGCCCAGGGCCGAGGCGATCCTGGCCTGACCAGCCGGTTCCAGGGCCTCCGCAGGGTTCATCCGCAGGCCGTTGATGGCGCGGCCAACCGCTTCGGGTTCCACCACAGCCATGCGCTGGGTGCCATGCAGGGCCATGGAGAGCAGCTCGGTCATGCCCACGCCCACCAGGGCATCCAGGCTTGGATCCCCCGTCAGGTTCCGGATGGGCATGACCGCCATGCGGGGCGCCTGCTCCTTGCCCAGGTCGGCGATGATGCTCCGCCCGAACAGGAAGTAGCCGGGACCCGCCACCAGGATGACGCCCGTGAGCGCGGCCACGGCCCACCAGGCCGCGGGGGTGGTGGTCAGCTGGCGCGACAGGACCGCCACCACCTGCTGGCTGGTGGGGCGCTGATCCGCTTCGGATTGGAGCATGTCCCGCAGCAGGCCAGCCAGCCGCCGGGGGAGCCTGCGGCCCCGCAGCGGCTTGAGGTCCCCTGCGATGGTGGCAGCCATCCTCGCCTGCCCTTCACCCGGGAAGGGCTGGTCGCCCAGGAGCAACTCCCAGGCCACCACCCCCAAAGAGAAGACATCGCTGGGTGGCCCCACCCGTTTGCCCCGCATCTGTTCGGGCGAGGCGTAGGTGGGGCTGCCCATGAAGGTGCCGACCTCGGTCATCTCGCCCCAGCTCGATGGCTGCGACGACGCCCCAGGGGCAGAACCCGGGCTGGTCTGCTCCTCGTTGCGGAACGCGGCGGTCTCCGCCTGCGTAAAATCCCCCTCGACCTGGGCGACGATGCCGGAGAGATTCGGCACATTGTCGGTGGAGACGGCACTCGGATCGGTCGCGGAATCCACCAATCGGGCCAGGCCGAAGTCGAGCACCTTGACCTCGCCACTGGCATCCAGCATCACGTTGCTTGGCTTCAGGTCCCGGTGGACGATGCTCTTGGCATGGGCTGCTTCCAGGGCCTGGGCGATGGAACGGAGCGCCTCGAGCTTCTGGGTGAAGTCCAGCGTGGGGGCCCGGGCGGAGAGGGTCTCCCCTTCGATGAGTTCCATGGCGATGTAGGCGTTGCCGCCGGCCTCAACCCAGTCATGGACCTGGCACACGTTCCGGTGGTTGAGCTGTGCCAGGGCCATGGCCTCCCGCCGGAAGCGGGCCGTGCTGGCCACCTCACCGGCATGGCCCAGGCGGATGGCCTTGAGCGCGACCTTCCGCTCCAGCACCGGATCCCAGGCCAGGTAGATGGCCCCCATGCCGCCCTGGCCCAGGAGGGAACGCACCTGGAACCGGCCGATCCCGGTGCCCGGAGCGAGCCTGTCCCGCCCAGGCTTCATGGCCGCTACCTCAGTCCGCGGCTCTGCGCCGCCTCGATGAGTTCCTTGATGCGGCGGGCATCGGCCTTGGTGTGGCCATGGCTGGTGAGGGGATCGCTGCCGCCGGTGCTCTCCACCGTGATGTCGGACCAGAGCAGGCCGGTTTCGATCCGCACGCTGGCCACCTTGGACAGGTGGATGCTGATTTCGTTCACCGTGAACCAGGACCGCTTCCGGCGGACCACTGCGGCATCCGTGACCTCGATGACCGTCGTGAATAGGTGGTTGCCCCCGGTCCAGCGGCTGGCCTTGAACGTCTCGGTGGCCATTAGAGCGCATCCTTCGCGGCGGCGGCCACGGCCTGGGGGGTGACACCGTAGGCGGCCAGCAGCTTCTCGGGCTTGCCGCTCTGGCCGAACTGATCGTTCACGCCCACGCGGCGCACGGGCATGGGGTGGGCCTCCGAGAGGATTTCGGCGACGATGCCGCCCAGGCCGCCGTGGGCCTGGTGCTCCTCACAGGTGACCACGACCTTGTGGGTCTTCGCCAACGCGATCAGGGTCTCGCGGTCGAAGGGCTTGACGGTGGGCGCGTGCAGCACCGTAGCTTCGAGGCCCTCTGCGGCTAGCAGCTCCGCAGCCTCCAGGCAGATGGAGGTGCCCAGGCCACAGCCCACCAGCAGTACGTCCTTGCCCTCGCGCATCACCACGGCCTTGCCGGCCTCGAAGCGGTAGTCCTCTGCATGGATGCGGGGGAACTTGTCGCGGGTGAGGCGGACATAGACGGGGCCCTGGTGAGCGTAGGCGAACCGGATGGCCTGCTTCGTCTCGATGGCGTCCGCGGGAGAGATGATGGTCATGCCCGGGATCATGCGCATGAGGGCCAGGTCTTCCAGGCACTGGTGGGTGCCGCCGTCCTCGCCCACGGTGAGCCCCGCGTGGGTGGCCACGATCTTCACATTCTGGTGGCCCACGCCCACGGCCTGGCGCACGAACTCGTAGGCGCGGCCCGTGGCGAACATGGCGAAGGTGCTGAGAAAGGGCACCACCCCCGTGGTGGCGGCCCCGGCGGCGGCGGCCACCATGCCCTGCTCGGCGGCCCCCATGTTGAAGAAGCGCTCCGGGAAGGCCTTGGCGAACTTGCTGGTGCGGGTGGAGCCGGCCAGGTCCGCGTCGAACACAATGATGTTGGCGCCTTCGTTCCCCAGTTCGACCAGGGTGTCGCCGTAGGCATCCCGCAGGCTGTCCATGACGCCGCCCACCTTGCCGCCCACGCCCGCCGTTTCCATCCCCGCCATGACCACTCCCGTCGAATCCCCCATTCTACGCGAGGCGGCCCGGAAGCGCTGCCGCTCAGCCGCAGCGGAAGGCGGATCGCCGGGCTGTCCGCAGGAAAGGTCCTGAAGGCCTTAGGCTGGAGGTGTGGCCAGGTCAATCAGCCCCTCCGCCCTGCTCTGGGGCCTGTTCTTCGCCTTGGGCGGGGTGGCCCTGGCACTGCGCCTGTGGAATCCCGGATACCCTCTCTTGATCTGGGTCACGAGCGCCCTGCTGGCGCTGCTGGCCCTGCAGGTGGCGGCCTTGGTGCGCGACTGGCGCCTGGGCCGCGTCCCGGGTACGCGGGTCCTGCTGCCGGCGGTACTTCTGGTGGAGGGCCTGGATCTGGTCCTCTCCTCGAACTCAGAGGGTGCCTCGAACCTGACCCTCCAGCTGCGGATGGGCACGGCATTGGCGCTCGAGATCCTGCTGTTGTTCCTCGCCGTGCGGGCTGTGCGAAAGGCCCGGTCCCTTCCGGGAACCTGGCCCGAGGACCGCATCGCCTCCGCCTTCCAGGCCTTTGTGCCGCCCCGCGCGGCCCGCCTCATGGCCCTGGAGCTGGTGATGCTGGGCAGCGCGGTCCGGTTCCTCCTCGGGGGCTTCCGTGAAGCCGCACCTGCGGGTTTCAGCCACCACCGCGAAGCCGCCCTGCGCGCCATCCTCCCGGCCGTTCCGCTGATGATCCCCGGCGACTTCCTCCTGATGAGGGCCATCTCCTCGGGGCTGGCCCCCTGGCTGCGGTGGCTGCTGCATGGCTCCACGGTCTACGCGGTGCTCTGGCTGGTCGGGCTCTACGCCACGCTCAAGGCCCGGCCCCACCGGATCCGGGACGGCCAACTCGAGCTCCACCTGGGCCTGGTGAGGTCGGTCGCCTTTCCCGTGAGCCACATCCTCTCCGCCACACCGCTGCCCGACTTCGACGATGACTGGGCCCGCCATGCGTACATGAAAGGCATGCCGAAGCTGGTGGCCAAAGGGAATGCAGTCCTTGAGCTGAAGCTGGCGGAGCCCGTCCGGGTGCTGGGCCTGCTGGGCCCAGGCCGCCCCACGCAACGCCTGGCCGTGTCCGTGGACGATCCCGCGGCCTTCCTCTCGGCACTGAGTCAGCCATGCGCCTGAGCCTTCCCATCGACTCCCTGCTGTCGCAGCTCATCGTGAGCCTGCGCGGGAACCCGAACCTGGTGCTGCAGGCCGATCCCGGCGCGGGCAAGACCACCCGCGTGCCCCCCGCCCTGCTGGAATCCGGGCTGCTGGGGGAGGGCGAGTGCTGGATCCTGGAGCCCCGTCGCCTGGCCGCGCGCCTAGCCGCCGCCCGCGTGGCGGACGAGCTGGGCGAGCCGCTGGGTCAACGGGCGGGCTATGCCGTGCGCTTCGAGCAAAAGGTGTCCAAGGCCACGCAGCTGCGCTTCGTCACCGAGGGACTCCTGCTGCGCCGCCTGCACGGCGACCCCGCCCTGCGCGGCATCAGCGCCGTGGTGCTGGACGAGTTCCACGAGCGGCACCTGCACACGGACCTTGCCATCACTCTGCTGCGCCGCCTGCAGCGCCACGCGCGCCCCGATCTGAAGCTCCTGGTCATGTCCGCGACACTGGATCCCGGTCCCGTGGCCGCCTACCTCGACGCGCCGGTCATGAAGAGCGAGGGCCGGGTCTTCCCCGTGGCCACGGCCTTCCTCCCCCGACCGGACGACCGGCCCATCGAGCAGCAGGTAGCGGATGCCCTCGATCGCCTCTACGAGGAGGGCCTGCGGAACCACACGCTGGTGTTCCTGCCGGGCGCCGCCGAGATCCGCGCCTGCCTGAAGGGCTGCGAGGCCATGGCGGCGCGGCGGGGCCTGAGCCTGCGGCCCCTGCACGGCGAGCTGTCGCCGGAGGCCCAAGCCCACGCCCTCGAGGTCACGGACACGCCCAAGGTCATCCTCAGCACCAACGTCGCGGAAAGCTCCGTGACCCTGGGTGGCATCGGTGCCGTGGTGGACTCGGGCCTGGGGCGCGAAGCCTCCCACTCCCCCTGGTCGGGCCTGTCGGGCCTGCGCACAGTTCGCATCAGCCAGGCCCGCTGCGTGCAGCGCACGGGCCGCGCGGGCCGAACGGGGCCGGGCCGCTGCCTGCGCCTCTACACCGAGGCCGACTTCGGGGCCCGGCCCGCCTTTGACATCCCGGAACTGCAGCGCGCCGACCTCGCCGAGCCCCTGCTGGCCCTGCATGGCATGGGCATCGGCCACCCGGAGGCGCTGGCCTGGTTCGAGGCACCTCCCGCGACCTCCCTCGGCGCGGCGGAAACCCTCCTCACGCGCCTCGGGGCCCTCGAGGCTGGCGCCCTCAGCCCAGTGGGCCGCCGCATGGCGGCCCTGCCCCTGCACCCGCGCCTAGCGCGGTTGGCCGTGGCGGGTGAGGACCTGGGCATCCCCCAGCTGGCCCTCAGGGCGGCAGCCCTGCTGGAGACCGGCAGCCTCTCGGCCCGTCAGGGACTGGACCGGGCCCCCGTGAAGACCGGCCATGGCGCGGACTCTGACCTGTTGCTGCGCGTGGACCAGTTCGAGGAGGCGGAAACCGCCGGCTTTGGCGCCGGCCCCTGCCGGGCCGCGGGCCTGGACGTGGCGGCTGTCCAGCGGGCACGGCGGGCGGTGCAAGCCCTGGCCAGGTTCCTGCCCTCACCCGCCGAGCCCGCGGATGCGGAAGTGCGCCTGCTGAAGGCTCTCCTCCTGGCCTATCCGGATCGCGTGGGGCAACTCTCCGCCAACGGCACCTGCGCCTTCGCCGGAGGTGGTGGCGCAAAGCTGGAACCCGCCAGCCGCGTGCGGCGACCCGGGCTCATCCTGGCCCTGGAGGCCGAGGCCGTGAAGCAGGGGACCGGCGGCCAGACCCTCATCCGCAAGGCCTCGCGCTGCGAGGCCGACTGGCTGCTGGAGGCCTTCCCCGAGTGGCTGGAGGACATCGATGAGCTGGTGTTCAACGCCTCGGCCGGCCGCGTGGAGCGCAGGACCGAGATCCGCTACGACGGCTTGAGCCTTGACGTCAGCCGTGGCCCCGCGGATCCTTCGGACCCGCGCGTGGCGGAGCTGCTGGCGCAGGCCCTGATGGAGCGCCCCCTGGACGAGATGCCTGCCCGAATGCTGGCCCGGCTGGCCTTCCTTAGGAAACACCGACCCGAGCTGGACCTTCCCGAGGACCTGCGGCTGCCCCTCCTGGCAGGCGCCTGCCGGGGCAGGTCCACCCTGCGCGAGGCCCAGGACGTGGACTGGCCCGCAGCCCTGAGGCAGGCCTTTCCCGCGGAGACCCTCCGCCTGCTGGACACCTGGGCCCCCGAGACCATCCAGCTGCCCAAGGGGCGGCCCACCAGGGTCCACTACGAGGACGATCCCCCCTGGATCGCCTCGCGGCTCCAGGACTTCTGGGGCCTGAAGAAGTCCCCTGTCGTGGCGGGCGGCGCCGTGCCGCTGGTCCTGCACCTGCTGGCCCCCAACATGCGTGCTGTGCAGGTCACCACGGACCTCGCCGGCTTCTGGCAGCGGGTCTACCAGGAGCTGCGACCGGGGCTCTCCCGGCGCTATCCGAAGCACCACTGGCCGGAGTGAGGCTACCCTTTCACCATGCTCAGCTTCCGCCCAATCCGCCCCGAGGATAATCCTGCCGTGGCGGTCATCATCCGCCGGGTCATGCCGGAATTCGGTGCCGATGGTCCCGGTTTCGCCATCCACGACCCCGAGGTGGATCACATGAGCGCCGCCTACTCAGAGCCCGGATCGGCCTACTTCGTGGTGGTGAATGAGCAAGACCGGGTGGTGGGCGGCGCGGGCATCGCGGCCCTCGAGGGCGGCGAGCCCGGAGTCTGCGAGTTGCGGAAGATGTACTTCCTGGCAGAGTGCCGGGGCCAGGGCATGGGTGAAACCCTGCTGCGGCACTGTCTGGCGGTGGCGCAGGATCTGGGCTACCGGACCTGCTACCTGGAGACGCTCTCCGGCATGGACCAGGCCATCCGCCTTTATGGCAAGCTCGGCTTCAAACCCCTCTGCTCACCCCTGGGCCGCACGGGTCACGGTGGCTGCGACCACTGGTTCGCCCGGGAGCTGGCATGATCGTCGGCCTGGGCACAGACCTCTGCCCCCCCAGCCGCTGGCGTCACCTGGTTGAGCGCTTCGGGGCGGAGAAGTGCGCCGGGCGGATCCTCCATGCGGAGGAAGCCGCCTACCTCCTGGGGGGCAACCGGGAGCGCCTGCCGGAACGCCTGGCGGGACGCTGGGCACTGCGGGAGGCCTTCGGCAAGGCCCTGGGCCAGGGCCTCGATGGCTGGTCCTGGAAGGAGCTGCGCTACGTCAACGGCCGCCTCTGGGCCGTGGGGGGCCTGGCCGATCTGCTGGCCGACCGGGACATCCGGGTCCTACATGGCAGCGTCAGCCACGACGGGGACCTGGCCCTAGCGGTGGTCATCCTGGAGCGGTGACCCGGCGGAAACTCAAGGGTCCCCGTTTCAGGCCGATCCCGGGGGCAGGACGACCCGATGGATCCACTCCAGGCCAAACAGCAGATGACCCTTGCCGAGTTCCGGAGCCTCCGGGACTTCATCTATGCCAAGTCGGGCATTTTCTTCAGCGAGTCCAAGCAATACTTCCTGGAGAACCGGCTCAGTAAGCGGATCGGGGAGCTGAAGCTGCGGACCTACGGGGACTACCTCTCCCTGCTGCAGGGCAGCCAGGGGGCTGCCGAACTGAAGCGGCTCTTCGTGGAGATCACCACCAACGAGACCAGCTTCTGGCGCAACCCGCCCCAGATCGAGGCCTTCCAGAACATCGTGCTCCCGGACGCGGCCAAGCAGGCGCGCGAGCGGGGGCAGAGCCGGCTGCGCATCTGGTCGGCGGCCTGCTCCAGCGGCGAGGAGCCTTACACCCTGGCCATGATCTGCCAGGACCTGAAGGACACGGTCCTGCGCGGCTTCACGGTGGAGATCCTGGGGACGGACATCAGCGAGAAGGTGCTGGCCCAGGCCCAGGATGGCGTCTACAACAGCTACACCCTGCGCAACCTGACGCCAGAGCAGCTCCAGCGCCACTTCATCCCCCTGGGGAAGGACCTCTTCCAGGTGAAGCCCGAGCTCCAGCGGCTCACGAGCCTGCGGAACTTCAACCTGGTGGACTATCCGGCCTACCGGCAGCTAGGCGCCTTCGACGTCATCTTCTGCCGGAATGTCCTCATCTACTTCGACGAGTCCGTCAAATCCCAGGTCCTCAAGGGTTTCCACGGCCAGCTCCACCCCAAGGCCTATCTGCTGGTGGGACACAGCGAAAGCATCCATGCTTTCAACACCGGTTTTGAGCTGCTGCATTTCAGCAAGGCCATGGGTTACCGGAAGCGGACCTGACCCGTCGGGAGCGAAACATGCCCATCACCCCCCAAGAACTCATCGCCAACCTCGGAGACCTGCCGCCGCTTCCGCAGGTGGCCTCCCAGGTGCTCCGCGTGTCTGCCGACCCCGATGCCAACGCCGAGGACCTCCGCAAGGTCATCTCCATGGACCAGGCCCTCACCAGCCAGATCCTGAAGATCTCCAACTCCGCCATGTTCGGCATGGTGCGGGAAGTCACCACCCTGACCCAGGCAATCATGACCCTGGGTTTTTCGACCATCAAGAGCGTGGTCATCGCCAGCTCCGCCAAGAACCTCTACCACCGGGGCGCCGTCGGTCTCCAGGAGCGGCTGATCTGGGAGCACGCACTCGTCTCCGCCATCGCCAGCCGCGCCTTCGCGAAGAGCCTCCGCTTTCCGCGCATGGAGGAGGCCTTCATCGGCGGGCTGCTGCACGACATCGGGAAGTCGGTCATGGGTGTGAAGTTCCCGGAGCGCTACGGGGCCCTGCTGCGCACCGTCTACAACGAGCAGGGTGTCTGCCTGGACCTCGAGCTGGATACCTTCGGCTTCGACCACGCCATGGTGGGCGAGGCCCTGGTGAACAAGTGGAACCTAGCCCCCAGCCTGCAGGCGGCCGTGCGCTTCCACCACGACCCCATCCACGCGCCCGAAGACTACCAGGAGGTGTCCGCTATCGTGGCCCTGGCCAACCACCTGGCCCTGGAAGAGAAGGTGGGCATCGGCAGTCCCCAGCACCTTGAAGGCGCCTCCCTGCAGGCCATGGAGATCCTGAAGCTGGGCCCCGAGGCCCTGGCCGGCATCAAGGAAGGCGTCCGGGCGGCCATCGAGCAGGACAAGTCCATGATTGCGGAGTTCTGAAATGATTTCCCGGGAGCAGTTCACCTCGCGCCTCAAGGCCAAGACCCTTCCAAGCCTCCCCCTGACGGTGGTGGCCCTGGGTGAGGCCGTGCAGGACGAGCGCTGCACCGTGGACCGCATCCTCGGCATCCTCTCGAAGGACCCCTCCCTGTCCGCCACCCTGCTGCGACTGGCGAACTCGGCCCTGTACGCCGGCGCGGATTCCGTCATGGATCTCAGGACGGCCGTGCTACGCCTAGGTTTCGACGCCATGGCCAATCTCGGGACCGGCGCGGCGGTCATCCGCACCCTGAAGGGCGGGAACCACCTCGATGCCCTGAAGCTCTGGCAGCACAGCGTGGCTGTGGGTCTCACGGCCAAGGGCGTCTGCATCCTGGCCAAGCGGCACGGGCAGGCGGAAACCGCCTTCCTCTGCGGCCTGCTCCATGACATTGGGAAGATCGCCCTGGATACCTGCTTCCCCGAAGCCTACGCCGAAGTGCTCAAGGCCGTGGCCGAGGGCGCCTACTTCGTGGACGCGGAACGCGCCCTGCTGGGCATGGACCACGCCGAGGCCGGAGCCCTGCTCGCCGCCGACTGGTCCTTCCCGGAGACCATCGTGGACGTGATCCGCGACCACCACGACCCCAAGCCCGAGGACTTCCTGCCGAACCTCATCCACCTAGCCGATCTGCTGGTGCGCACCCGCATCCCCATGGGCCCCGCCGACGAGCGGCTGATGATCTCCCTCGACGACCTACCGGCCTTCAAGGCCGTGCTGGCCGGTGCCCTGCACAAGGATCTGGACGTGGAACGGATGACCTTCTCCATCGACGACGAAGTGGACCACGCCCTGGCCTTCGTCGAAGTGGCTTTCCAGGTTTGAGGCAGAACATGACGATCCGGATCCTGGTGGTGGACGACAGCCCCTTCATGAGGAAGTCCCTCCAGAAGATGCTGGAGGAGGCACCGGACCTGCGCGTGGTCGCCACGGCCCGGGACGGCATCGACGCTCTGGAGAAGATCCAGGAACACAAGCCCGACATCGTGACCCTGGACATCGAGATGCCGCGCATGGACGGGCTCACCTGCCTGAAGAAGATCATGGCGGACTTCCCCATGCCGGTGCTCATGGTGTCCAGCCTCACCCAGGAAGGCGCCCAGGCCACACTCGATGCCCTCTCCCTCGGTGCCCTTGACTTCATTCCCAAGGAAAGCGGCTTCGCCAGCCTGAGCATCCTCCAGATCCAGCACGACCTGCAGGAGAAGGTGCGGCGCCTGGCCACCAGCCCCCGCTTCCACAAGACAGGACCGTCCGCCCCCGCCGCAACAGCCCATGCCCCCTCGACGCCACCGCCTCCTGCGGCGGGCGCGCCGCCTAGGCCGGCGGCTGCACCCAAGGCGGCGCCCCCCACCGGCACAAGCCTGGGCTCTCCCCAGGCGGAACTGCTGCTGATCGGCAGCTCCACCGGCGGCCCGAAGGCCCTGCAGGACATCCTGCCGACCATCCCCGCCAGCCTGCCCGTGGCCTGCCTCATCGTCCAGCACATGCCCAGCACCTTCACCAAGCCCTTCGCGGACCGCCTCAACGGCCTTTGCCAGGTGCACGTGAAGGAGGCAGAGCAGGGCGAACCGCTAAAGGCGGGCACGGTCTACATCGCCCCCGGCGGCATCCACATGACCTATGGCGCCCGCGGCCCGAAGGGCTGCATCGAGCTTAGTGCCGAGCCCGTGTCCTCCCTCCACCGCCCCAGCGTGGACGTGCTCTTCCTCAGCGTGTCCGAGCTGTTCCGGGGCCAGGTGCTCGCGGGCATCCTAACCGGCATGGGCGCGGATGGTGCCAAGGGGATGGAGCAGCTGAAGCGGAAGGGGGCCCACACCCTGGCCGAATCCGAGGAGAGCTGCGTGGTCTACGGCATGCCGCGGGCCGCCGTGGAGCGCGGCTGTGTGGACGTGGTCGCGCCCCTGGGCGACATTCCCGGCCACCTCCGCCGGCACTTCCATATCTGATGCAGACCGCCGCGATCCTGGGATCCCTGCGGATCCCGGCCTCCGCCGCCACCTCCGCCCCGGCCCTCACTAGCGCCCTCGCGGGACAGACCATCGAAGCCACCCTCGAAGCCGTCCTGCCGGAGGGCCTCCTGCTGCGCCTCGCGGACGGCAAGCAGCTCCAGGCCCAGGGCAGCCTTCCCTTCCCGCCGGGCAGCGTCCTGGCCCTGCGCGGGGTGCCGCTGCCGGAAGGTGCCGGCATCCGCCTCCAGGTGGTCCGGGCCACGCCGCCGCCCAGTCCGGCCCTGCTGGCCCCGCTGGTCTTTGGCGAGGCCGGGCCCTTGCTCGCGCGGATCCAGTCCAGCGCCACCCAGACGCCGCTCGGGCAGCTGCTGGGCCAGCTGCTGCAGGCGGGTCTGGCTGTGGCGGACCAGCCCGAGGCCTGGTCGGCCTGGCTGAAGGAAGTCATGAAGGCCCTCGCCGATCCCGCCACTTCCCCCGCCGAGTCGGCGTTCCACCGGTTGCAGGCCAAGGAGGGCACGGGCTGGTTCGAGCTTCCCCTGCCCTGGGCGCCGGGCGCGGAGCCCCTGCGGCTCTGGATCGAAGGGGAAGGCGATCCAGGCAAGGAGCAGGCCAGCGCAGTCCATCGCGTCTTCCTCAGTGTCCCCTTCTCCACGCTCGGCGAGGTTCGGCTGGGTCTGGAGCAGCGCAGCGCAGGGCTGAGGGTCCGGCTCTGGCTCCAGGATCCCGGACAGGTCTCGGCCCTCCGCCGGGATCTGGAGGCCGAGCTCATGGCGCTGGGCCGTCCCGTGGATCTCCAGGTCTTCGAGCTTCCCCCGGACGCTCCGGACCTGAGGGCGCTGGCCGGCGGCAGCCCCCTCCAGGCCATGGGCTGAGACATGGCTGAATCCACCCTCCAGCCCAGCCAAGCCGAAGAAGTCTTCCTTGCCACAGAGGGACTCCGCAGCCGCCGTCCCGGCCTGACGACCGTCCTGGTCTGGTACTGGATGGCCTTCATCCTGCTGCATCTGGTGGCCTCGTCCTTGAGCACGAAGGATGGCGTCTCCCTATGGTATTTCCCCGCCGCGCTGAGCGTCGCCCTGCTGCTGGTGTATGGCCCGAAGGTCCTGCCCGCCGTCATCCTGGCGCCCCTGCCTGTGGACCTCTGGCTTCGCCCCCTGGGGATGGGCCCCTGGACCATCCTGGCCGTGTCGGGCCTCTATGCCTGTGCCCACGCCCTGGCTGCCCTGGCCTTCGTCAAGGCCCGCCTGTCGATCCGCCTCCACCGCACCAAGGATGTGGGTGGCTTCCTGCTTCTGGCCTTCCTCGGCCCCCTGCTGGCGGCCCTGCCCGTCTACGCCCTCCTCCGCAGCCTGGGCACCCTGCAGGACCTCCACCTCGCCCGCGAGGTGAGCCTCCTGCTCCTCAGCGACATCCTCGGGGTCCTCACCCTGGGGCCCGCGCTCCTCCTGTGGATCCGGCCCTGGCTCCGCCTGGGAACGGCCCGTCTCAGGCCCCTGACGCCGGCTCTCCGGCCCCTGGAGTTCCTCGCCCAGGCGGCCAGCCTGGTCCTGACCATGATTCTGGTGGTGCGGTTGAGCGAGCCCGGCACCCTGCATATGAAATATCTGCTCTTCCTCCCCATGACGTGGTTGGTCGTCCGCGGTGGGCTGCGGGGAGCCAGCTTGGGCTTTCCGCTCCTGGGGCTGACCATGACCGTCCTCATCCTGAGGAATGACCTGCCGGTGGAGGCCCAGCTAGGCATCCAGTCGTTCCTCTGCGTCCTGTTCGGGATGGCCATGTTCCTGGGCTCCGCCATGGATGCCCAGCGGGCGTCGCTGAGCATCCGCGTCCGGCGCAGCCGGCACCTGAACCAGCTCATGGAGGTCACGGGCGCCATCCCCTGGGAGATGGACCTCAACAGCGGCCGCTGCGCCTACCTGGGCACCGCGGTCGAGAGCCACTTCAGCTGGCCGCAGGAGCAGTGGCTGAAGCAGCCCTTCTGGGCCGACGTGATCCACCCCGAGGACCAGCTTGCCTTCCTACGGTTCCTCCTGGAGATCAGCCGGCCTGAGGGGGACCGGCAGCTCGAATTCCGGTTGCGGACCCCTGATGACGGCGAGCACTGGGTACGGGTGGCGGGCGGGCTGGAATCCTCGCCAGGCCAGGGCCGGGTCATGGGGTTCCTATTCGACATCCATGCCCACAAGCACGCCGAGGAGAACGCGCTCCGGGCCTCCCTGCGGGAGAAAGACCTGCTGCTGCGCGAGATCCACCACCGGGTAAAGAACAACCTCCAGGTGGTTTCCAGCCTGCTGCGTCTGCAAGCCTCCACCCAGGAGGACCCGGCTGTGCATCTGGCCCTGCAGGAGGCCCAGGAGCGCGTCCAGGCCATCGCCCTCATCCATCAGAAGCTCAAGCATGCGCCCGATTTCTCCCAACTGGACCTGCCCGGCTACGTACAGACCCTGGCGGAACGACTGGTCCGCAGCTATGCCAGCGTGCCGGCCCTCATCGACCTGCGGGTGCAGGTGGCCAGCGTGGAACTCGGCCCGGATGTCCCGGTTCCGCTCGGGCTAATCCTGAACGAGCTGGTGGCCAATGCCCTCCAGCACGCCTTCCCCCCCGGACAGGGCGGCAGCCTGGACATCGAGATCGAGCCTGACGACCGTGGCTGGATCACGCTCCGCGTGGCTGATTCCGGACAGGGCCTGCCGGAGGCTGTGGACCTGGACAGCGGCGGCCTGGGATTCCAGTTGGTCCGGGCGCTGACCGATCAGTTGGGGGGAACCCTGGAGCTTGAACGCCGCCGGGGCGCCGCCTTCCTCCTGAGCTTCCCTCCCAGCCGCCACCCATGAGCCAACCCCTGATCCTCATCGTCGAAGACGAAGCCATCGTGGCCTTGGACCTGCGCCTGCATCTGCAGGAGCTGGGGTACGCCGTGTCCGGTCTGGCTTCCACCGGCGAGGAAGCGCTGACCATGGCCGCGAGCACACGGCCCGCCCTGGTGCTCATGGACATCTCCCTGGGCGCGGGCATGGATGGGATCGATGCCGCCCGCCACATGCAGGCCATGGGCCTGCCTGTGGTGTACCTCACCGCCTTCGCCGATGAGGCGACGCTCACCCGGGCCAAGGAGAGCGGGCCCTACGGCTACCTCCTCAAGCCCTACGACGAGCGGACCCTCCACTCCACCATCGAGATGGCCCTCTACCGACACCGGATGGAGCAGGAGTTGAAGGCCAGCGAATCGAAGATGCGGGCGATCATCGAGCACGCCCTGGATCTGGTCGTGATCCTCGACCAGTCCGGGCGGCTGTCTTACAGCAGCCCTTCCGCGGAGCGGGTCCTGGGCTATCGCCACGGGGAGCGCTACGGCACGCCCGCCGCCGAGTTCGTCCACCCGGACGACCTTCAGGCCTACGCCGCCATCCTGGGTGAGCTGAGCCGGGCTCCCGGCGAGTCCAGAACCGTCGAGATCCGCATCCTCCACAAGGATGGCAGTTCGCGGCTCATGGAGGCGGTCGCCCACAACGCCTTTGACGTGCCCGGCGTCCACGGCATCGTGATCAATGCCCGGGACATCACGGAAAAACGCCAGGTGGAGCTTGACCGCCAGGTCATGGAAGCCAAGGTGCAGCAGGCCCAGAAGCTGGAAAGCCTAGGCGTGCTGGCGGGCGGCATCGCCCATGACTTCAACAACCTGCTGATGGGCATCATGGGCCACGCGGGCCTGGCCCTCATGGACCTCGACGAGGACAGTCCCCAACGGCGGCGCCTGCACCAGATCGAGCTCGCCGCCACCCGGGCCGCAGAGCTCACCAACCAGCTGCTGGCCTATTCCGGCCGCGGCAAGTTCCTGGTCGAACCCGTGTCGCTGTCCCGCCTGGTGGATGAGATGGAGAGCCTGCTGGAGACCGTGATCTCCAAGAAGGCCGTGCTCGAGCACCACTACGCACCCGACCTGCCCCTGATCGACGGGGATGCCACCCAAATCCGCCAGGTGATCATGAACCTGATCACCAATGCCTCGGACGCCCTGGGCGAGCGGTCCGGCAAGATCACCATCACCGTGGGGGCCATGCCCACCGGCCCCCTCACGCCGTCCCTCGCGGGCACGCCTCCCGAGGGCGAATCGGTCTTCCTGGAGGTGAAGGACACCGGCTCCGGCATGGGACAGGACACCCTCGACCGAATCTTCGATCCCTTCTTCACCACCAAGTTCACCGGGCGCGGGCTCGGCCTGGCCGCCGTCCTCGGCATCGTGCATGGCCACCACGGCGCCATCCAGGTGCTCAGCGAGCCGGGCCAGGGCACCACCTTCCGCCTGCTCTTCCCCCGCTCCGAAAGCACCCGCGGGCATGACATCTGGCAGGACCGCCCCTCCCTGACCTACTCGAGCCATGGGACCATCCTCGTCGTAGACGATGAGGAGACGGTGCGCAGCGTCGCCACTGCCACCCTCGAGCGCTGCGGGTTCCGGGTCGAGACCGCGTCCAACGGCCGCGACGGCCTCAGTGCCTACCTCAAGCAGGCGGCGGACATCCGGGCGGTGGTTCTGGATCTCACCATGCCCATCCTGGGCGGAGACGAGGTCCTCACCAAGCTCCGCTCCGAGGAGGGGCCGGGAGCCGCCGTGCCCGTCCTGCTCTCCAGCGGCTACAGCAGCTCGGACGTGGCGGGAAACCTCCAGCAGTTCGCCCCCATCCAGTTTCTTCAGAAGCCCTACAACCCGGGCGACCTCATCCAGAAGATCCGGAGCTGCCTGGGCGAGTGACCAGAAACCGCGAAATCGAAGAAACAACCAACCGTGAATGGCGCGAATCGCCCTTCGGGCGCGCGAATAGAATGCGGAAGATCGAAGCTCCTGCCTTATTCGCGCTCATTCGGGACACGCGGTTCCAGCCTTTTTGCGGTCAGCCCTTCCGGAGCTGCTTCATGAGCCTGGGCAGCCGGTTCAGGGCGGCCTGGGCCTCGGTCCACTCCTTGTGGGGACGAGCCGGGAAGCCCGTGACGAAGCTGCCCTCGGGCAGGCTCTTGGCCACCACGCTGTTGCCACCCACCACACTGCGGCTGCCGATCTCGATATGGCCCACCACGCCCACCTTGCCGGCGAGGGTCACGTAGTCCCCGAGCTTCGTCGACCCGCTGATGCCGGTCTGGCTCACCAAGAGGCAGTGGCTCCCCACCTGCACGTTGTGCCCCACCTGCACCTGGTTGTCGATCTTGGTGCCCGCCCCGATGCGGGTGGGCCCCAGCACGCCCCGGTCGATGCACACGCAGGCGCCGATCTCCACGTCATCGCCCACCTCCACCCAGCCCACCTGGGGGATTTTGGCGTGGCGGCCCTCCACCAGCACGTAGCCGTAGCCGTCGCTGCCCACCACGGAGTTGGCGTGGACCGCCACGCGGTTCCCCAGCTTCGTACGACGGTAGAGCACCGCCCCGGAGAACAGCTCACAGCCATCCCCCAGCTCGCAGTCATCGCCGATGTGGACACCGGGGTGCAGCACGCATCCCCGGCCCAACACCGTGCGGGCCCCCACCGTGGCGCCAGGTGCGAGGCGGCACCCCTCGCCCACCGAGACTGTTGGATCCACCGCGGCGGCGCTCCAGCGGGGCTCCGGTTCAGGGTGCAGCCAGCCGATGGCCTGGGCGAAGGCCCAGTAGGGGTGCTTGACGCGCAGCACGGGGCGATCCCCCAGATCCACGGCCGCGTCCACGAGGATCAGACCCGCGGTGCTGTCCTTGGCCTTGGCGGCGTATTTCGGGTTGGCGAGGAAGGACACGGAGCCGGCCTCCGCCTCTTCCAGGGGCTTCACTTCGGAAATGGGGCGTTCCGGGGGACAATGCTCCAGGGTGCCTCCCAGACGTTCGGCCAAGTCCTGCGCACTCAGGGTCGTCACGGTCCGGGACATGGGGGCCTCCTCATCAGTCTTCAGTCTTCAGTCTTCAGTCTTCAGTTTCCAGTCATCCGTTCGGAATCCGACATGCATCCTGTTCTTTTCGAGATCGGCTCCTTCCCCCTGGGCACCTACGGGCTGCTTCTGGCCATCGCCTTCTTCGCCGGCACCGCCCTGGCCAAGCGGCAGTCGAAGCTGGATGGCCTGGAGCCTGCGGCCATCACGGATCTGGCCATCGCCATGCTCATCTCCGCGATCCTGGGGTCGAAGCTCCTGATGATCGTGGTGGACCTGATCAATCACCGACCGCTGGCAGAGGTCTTCTCTCTGGGGACCCTGCGCGCCGGTGGCGCCATCCACGGCGGCATCATCGCCGCCACGGCCGTGTTCTTCTGGAAGCTGCGCAAGGGACGGGGTCTGCCTCTGCGGATCACGGGCGACGCCCTGGTACCCGGCGTGGCCCTGGGCCAGGCCATCGGGCGGCTTGGCTGTTTCTCGGCCGGCTGCTGCTACGGCACCGAGTCCCACCTGCCCTGGTCTGTGCACTTCACCCATCCGCTGGCCCAGGCCATGGGCGCTCCGGACTTTTTGGTCCACCCCGTCCAGCTCTACAACACCCTGGCCAACCTCGCCGTGATGGCCGTCCTGCTGCTGGCCCGGCCGAAGCGGGCCTTCCAGGGGCAGATCTTCGCCCTCTACTTCCTGGTGGAGGGCCTTGGGCGCGTCATCACCGAGACCTGGCGGGGCGACGTGGACCGGGGCACCGGCTGGCTGGGCTGGGCCTGGCTCAGCACGGGGCGCCTCACGGGCATTGCATTCATGTTGCTGGGACTGGGCCTCTGGTTGGTCTGGAGCCGGCGTAAGGAGACGAAGTGAAACTCACCGCCGAAGAAGGCGCCCCCCGCCTGGATCGCTTTCTCGCCGACCGCTATCCCGACATTCCCCGCGCCCGCTGGGATGTCCATGTCCGCACGGGCGAGATCAAGGTGAACGGCGTGGCGGTGACCAAGGGCGGCGTGAAGCTGCGACCGGGTGACGTGGTGGAGACCGAATTGCCGGCGATCGCCCCACCGGCGGCCCACCTGGAAGGCGAAGCCATCGACCTCCCCACCCTCTTCGAGGACAACCAGCTGTGGATCGTCAACAAGCCCACCGGCATTGTCGTGCATCCAGGCCCGGGCCATCCGGGCGGCACCGTGGTGAACGCGCTGCTGCACCGCCTCAAGACCCCCGTGGTGGTCGAAGTTGCGGAGGATGATGAGCCCAGCGAGGACACCGAGGAGCTGTCCTCGGGCTGGCCCGGCCTCGTGCATCGCCTGGACCGCTACACCACGGGCTGCCTCTGCCTGGCGAAAACCGCCGAGGCCCAGCGCGCCATCCAGGACCAGTTCAAGGCCCGCACCGTGGAGAAGCGCTACCTCGCCATCGTGCGGCACTCCCCCAAGTTGCCCCAACTGGGCAGCCTGCTCATCGACGAGCCCATCGCCCGCCACAAGCGCGACCGCCTGCGCATGGTGGTGGCCGCGGGCGGGCGCTCCGCCCAGACCCGCATCCGGGTGCTGGCCCGCACCACCAGCGCCGCCCTGGTGGAGTGCGAGCTGCTGACGGGTCGCACGCACCAGATCCGCGTCCACCTCGCCCACCTGCGGGCGCCGCTCATGGGTGATCCACTCTACGGCGGCCCCGGCAAGTGGAAGGACGTGGACGGCCTGCCCCTGCTGCTGCCCCATCCGGCCCTCCATGCGTGGAAGCTGTCCGTGGACCATCCCCTCACCGGGGTCCGGATCGATGCGGAGGCCCCCATCCCCGATGCCTTCCGCGCCCTGGCGGCCTCCCTGGGCTTGCCTGGGTTCTGAGGCGGGCGCATCATCCCACAGAGCATCTGCACTCGGGGGTTCCATGCTTGGTACCACGCCCGCGCCCACCACCCTGGAAGGCTGGCTTAAGGCCTACCCCCACCTGCCGGGCATTCTGCTGGCGGCCATCTGCCTCCTGATCCTCCTCCTGGTGGTGTTGCCCAGGATCGCCTCCTGGCGCCGCGGGAAGGGGCGTCCGGTCCTGGACCCCGTGCAGGTGGATGAACTCATCATGGGCTCCGGCGCCCTGGTCGTGGACCTGCGGAGCGCCGAATCCTTCCGGACGGGCCACATCCGGGGCTGCCTGCACGTGCCCTTCTCGGAGCTTCAGCAGCGGTTCACCACGCCGGATCCCAAGGCCAGCCGGGCCCTGATCCTGGTCGATGAGACCGATGAACTGTCCCACCAAGCCTTCGACCTGCTGACCCGGAGGGGCTTCACTTGGCTCTACGTGATGCAGGGCGGCATGAAGGCCTGGCGGCGGGCCAATCGGCCCTTGGCCAAGTAGGCTACTTCCTGGGTTCCTCGACCACGGGTTTCTTGGGTGCTTCCTGAGTCGCCGGAAGGACCTCCGTGGGAGCGCTCTGGAAGGCGAGGTGCATGATCCACCAGCGCTTGCCGTCATAGACGCACTGCAGGGCATTGATGCCCGTGTAGAGCGCAGGTCCATCAGCGACGAGGCGGATCTCGTAGGGCGACCAGACCTGGGCGACGCCCTCCTGCCTGGTCACGGTCACTGCGGTGCCCTTTTCGAAGAAGCCCTTCTCCCATTGGGGAATCGCGAAGGCCAGGAAGGCCTCCAGGTCCATGGGGCGCATGAAGGCGCCCTTGTCGGGATGCTTGGCCGCCACCGCTAGCCGGGCGTGCAGGTGGAAGAGGGCGCGGATCTTCTCGATGTCGCGTTTCTGGTCCTTGGGGCCGGAGATGAAGGCATAGAACGAGGCGGTGAGCGCCTCGGGAGTGCCAACCTCAGCCGCACTCAGGTCGGCCCGCACCAGCTCCTTGACGGGGCTCGAAGTGGGCGCTGGCAAGGTCGGCAGGTCCGCGACCTTTTTCTTGGCGGGCGGCGGCCCCTGGGCCACCAGGGACAGGGCGGTCAGGCAGAGCAGCGAACGGATCACGGAACCTCCATGCACCATGAATGTGTCATGACTGGCCCTCCTCGGGGAGTCCCCATCGGTCCCAGAGCAGCAGCAGCAGCAGGCCGGGGATGGCGGCGGCGGCGCAAATCGGAAAATAAAGTTTCCAGCCGTAGGCCTCGGCCATGAAGCCCGTCATGCCGGCGAAGAGGGTCCGGGGCAGGGCCATGAGGGCGCTGAAAAGGGCGTACTGGGTGCCTGTGTACGAGCGGTTGCAGCTGCCCATGAGCAGGGCCGCGAAGGCGCTGCCACCCATGCCGTAGGCCAGGTTCTCCAAGGTATTGGCCGCCACCAGCAGGGGCAGGTGGCGACCCAGCAGGGAAATGGCCCAGAAGCCCAGGATGCTGCCCGCCTGCACGAAGCCGCAGATCCACAGGGCTTTTCGGAGGCTCATGCGGGTGAGCATCCAGCCACCGATCAGCCCCCCCAGGATGATGGCCACCATGGCGGTGGTCTTCTGCACGGTGCCGATCTGCATCTTGCTGAAGCCCATGCCCCGCAGCAGGAAGGGGATGGTCATGGACTCCGCCAGCCAGTCGCCCAGCTTGTAGAACACCGCAAAGGCCAGGAGGTAGCCGATGCCCTTGCGCTGCAGCAGGTCCTTCAGCGGTCCCGTGATGGCCTCCCGGAGGGTGCGCGGTGCCTGGGCCACGGCATCGGTGTTCTGCGCCAGCCAGGTCCCGGCCATGCCCAGCACGGTCAGGGCGGCCATGCCCAGGTAGGTGGTCCGCCATCCGAAGGCCTGGGCGAGGATCAGGGCCAGTCCCCCGCTCACCAGCATGGCGACGCGGTAGGCGGCGATGTGGATGCTGTTGCCAATCCCCAGCTGCTTCTGCTCCAGGGCCTCGGCCCGCCAGGCGTCCACGGCGATGTCAAAGGTGGCGCTGGCCACGGCCACAGCCAGGGCAAGAACCACCACTCGCAGGAGATCGAGGTGCGGTTGGGTGCGGGCCAGCAACACCAGGGCCAGGGCCATGGCCCCCTGCATGGCCAGCAGCCAACCCCGGCGGCGCCCCAGGCCGGGCAGGGCATAGCGATCCAAGAAGGGTGCCCAAAGCACCTTCAGGCTGTACGGCAGGGTCACGAAGCTAAAGAGGCCGATGGTGCCGAGGCTCAAGCCCTCGTCGGTCATCCAGGCCTTCAGGGTCGAACCCGTCAGGAACAGGGGCAGCCCAGAGGCGAACCCGAGCAGGATGAGGACGACGAGCCGGCGGGAGGACATGGCTGATGGTAGCGGGGGCGCCACGCCCTAGCGCACGCTGGTCTCTGGAACGGCGTGCGTATGCAGGTTGTGGACCAGGTGGCCGCCGAGATGCCCCGTGCGGGCCAGGGCGAGCACGCCCCCCGCCGCGAGGAACAGCCAGAAGACTAGCAGGCCCAGCTCGACGTGCCGGGCCAGTTCGCGCCTCCGCACCAGGGGGGCCAACCACAGGGCCGCGAAACCGGCGCCGAGCAGGCCGAAGATCAGGGTGGTCTTCTGTGCGGTCAGCTCATGGTCGCGCAGCCCGGCCAGGAGCGCCGGCGTGGCGCGGGCATAGCGCTCTGCGGCCTCGCCGCTTTCCATAGCCAGCAGGAGCCCGCCAACCCCGAGGACCAGCAGGATCAGCGCGGCGGTGTGAATTCCCCGCCGCTGGGCTGACCAGAACAGGCCCACCAGGACCAGCAGCGGCGCCACCGAGAGCAGGGCGATTGGAAAGTGGACGATGGCCGGGTGGAGGTGGTTCCAGGGCGGCAGCATGGGGGCTCCATGATCAAAACTTCGATCATGGCGCATTGCGCCGGAATGGGAAGGCCCGACGGGGGAACAGGCATGGCGGAGGCACGGCTCCGCGGGGCCGAGCGGCGGGGCCCGGCAGAAGCCCCGCCTCCGCGAACCCCAAGCGAGTGGGAGCCACGCCATGCGCCGCACCCCATGGAGGCAGCGGTGCGTGGCCCTTTCTCCTCGCAACGCATGCGTTGCGAGGAGAAAGCCTGGAGATTATCAATCCGCGAGGGTGCTGAGGTCGCCGGGATCCTGCCCCAGGGCTTCGGCCTTGAGGGCGCGGCGGAGGATCTTGCCGGAGCGGGTCTTGGGCAGGGTGGCCCGGATCTCGATATCCGAGGGCACGGCGATGCCACCCAAGTCCTCTCGAACGTGGTCCTTCAGGCTGGCAATGAGGCCCGGTCCCGTGGCCACCCCTGCCCGCACCACAACGAAGGCCTTGATGTTCTCCCCCTTGATGGGATCGGGGATGCCCACCACGGCGCTTTCCGCCACGGCCGGATGACGGATGAGGGAACCCTCCACATCGGCGGTGCCGATGCGGTGGCCAGCCACGTTGAGCACGTCATCGGACCGGCCCAGCACGGCGATGTAGCCGTCGGCGTCGCGCACGGCGACATCGCCCACAGTGTAGTAGCCGGGAATCTCCTTCCAGTAGTCCTCGTAGCGCTTGTGGTCGTTCCACACGGTCCGCAGCATGTAGGGCAGCGGGAACTTGATGACCAGCAGACCCCCCTGGCCATCGGGCACCGGGGAACCGTCCTTGTTCACCACCGCCAGTTGGGCCCCGGGCATGGCCTTGCCCGCCTTGCCTGGCCGCACCTCGAAGGTGGGCAGGGTGCCGATGACCGGCCCAGCAATCTCCGTCTGCCACCAGTTGTCCACCACCTGACCGTTGCCTTGGCCCACGAGATGCTGCTGGGCCCAGCGGTGGGCTTCGGGATTCAGGGGCTCACCGGCGCAGGCCATGAGGCGCAGGCGGCTGAGGTCGAACTTCCCGGGGGCTTCGGCGCCGTGGCTCATCCACATTCGGACGGCGGTGGGGGCCGTGAACATCACGTTCACCCCGAAGCGCTCGCAGATCTCCCAGGTCACGTCGGGGCTCGGGTAGTCGGGCGCGCCCTCGCGGCAGAGTACGGTGGCGCCGATGCTCATGGGGCCGTAGACGATGAAGCTGTGCCCCACCACCCAGCCGATGTCCGAAGTGCTCCAGTAGATGTCCCGCTCTTGGATCTGGTAGAAGGCCTTGCTCAGGTAGTTCACGCCCACAAGGTAGCCACCGGTGGAATGGACGACGCCCTTGGGCTTGCCTGTGGTGCCGCTGGTGTAGAGGATGAACAGCGGGTGTTCGGCGTCCACCATCTCGGGATCGCAGTGGATGTCGCGGCCCTGCTGGATGTCGTAGAAGTCCTTCTCCCGCTCGCTGGCGAAGGTCACCGGCGCGTCACCGGGGCGGGAACCGCGCCGGTGGACGATGACGTGATCCACCGAGGACAAGTCGCGCACGGCCTCGTCCACGATGGGTTTCAGGGGGATGGCCTTCCCGCGGCGGTAAGTGAAGTCCGAGCAGACGATCACCTTGGCGCCGGCATCCTCGATGCGGGTGCGCAGGGCCAGGGCGCCCATGCCCGCGTAGACCACGCTGTGGATGGCGCCGATGCGGGCGCAGGCCAGCATGGAGATGATGCCTTCCGGCGTCAGCGGCATGTAGAGGATGACGCGGTCGCCCTTCTTCACGCCCAGGCGCTTGAGGGTGTTGGCGAATCGGTTCATCTCGCGATAGAGGCGGTTGTAGGTGTAGGAGCGCTCGTCGCCGTCCTCCCCCACCCACAGCAGGGCCGCCTTGTTGCGCCGATCACTGTGCACGTGACGGTCGATGCAGTTCACCGTGGCGTTGAGCTTGCCTCCCAGAAACCAGGCGTGGTTGGGGGGATTGAACTCGAGGACCTTCGTCCAGGGCTCGGCCCAGTCCAGGGCCTTGGCCTTCTCGCCCCAGAATGCTGCGGGATCGTCCTCAGCCAGGGCCCGCTCCACCTCGTAGTTGATGGCCGCCTGCTTGGCCAGCCAGCCCTTCATGGGAATGGGGGCCTCGCCCTTCTGCAAGGCCTGGATGGTCTTCTGCTGGGTGATGCTGATTTCCACTTCGCTCATGGAAGGCTCCGAGAACGGGATGCGGGTGGTGAGATGGGATAGGTTGGGAGGGAAGGTAGCACGAGGTCCGGGAGATCGCCGACAATCGATGACGGTCATCACAGCCACCCTGGCCCCGGAGCCCTGCCCATGGCAAAAACCACCCCCCCGGCCCCTTTCGACGTCCATCCCAGCGTGGCCTATGTCCAGTCCATCCTCACCAACTTCAAGGCCAGGACTGGGCACACCCTGGAGGATTGGGTGACCCTCCTGCGCCGGGAGCAGCCGGCCGACCCCATGGGCTGGCTGAAGGCCCAGGGCCTGGGCACCAACCAGGCGGGACTCGTCCTGCAGCGGGCCGGGGCCACATCCGGTCATGCCTTCGACGACACGCCGGAAGGCTATCTCGCGGCGGCTCCGGGCCTTGTCGAGACGCAGTACGGCGGAAAGAAGGCCCTGCTCCGGCCCCTCTTCGAGCAGGTCGTGGCCCTCGCCCGTGGCCTGGGTTCCGACGTGAAGGTGTGCCCCTGCGAGACCTTCGTCCCCTTCTACCGGAATCACGTCTTCGCAGAGGTGAAGCCCTTCGTGTCCCGGCTGGACCTGGGCCTGGCCCTAGGCGATCCCGCCACTGTGCAGGATCCCACCGGCCGCTTGAAGGACGCCGGCGGACACGCCAAGAAAGACCGCATCACCCACAAGCTCGAGCTCACCGCGCAGGCGGATCTGGAGCTCGCGCGATCCTGGTTGAGCAGGGCTTACGAGCGGGATGGGGCCTGACCCGATTCGGCGGGCCGGGGCGCCTCAGGACTTGGGCCTGGGGCGGCTGGCGGGCGGCACGATGCCGTTCATGCGGAGGTATTCCACCATCTGCCCGTAGTGGTCCATGCCATGGAAGGCCAGGAGCGTGGCCATGCCGATGGCCGTGAAGTCAGGCCCCGGGCCGAAGGGGTTCTTGATGGGCCGGCTGCCGTTCTGGGCGGTGATGCTCTGGATGGCCTTTCGGGCATAGGAGAAGGAATCCTTCATGTACTTGACGACCTCGGCCTTGGTCTTGAGGCTCTCCGGGCCCATCTCCATATCCCCCACTTCCGCCGGGGGCTTCTCCCCCAGGATCATGGCCCCCATGGCGAAGTTCACGGCAGCGACATGCTTGACCTGCTGGGCGAAGGTCTTCACGCCCTTGAACTCGCCCTGGGTCGGGACGAAGTCGAACTTGTCCTCGGGCATGGCTTCGGCGGCGCCGATGAACTGCATCGGCACCCACTGGTAGGTGCCGTCCATGGCCGCGCCGACGGTGGGCTCGGCGGCAGGTGCTGGAGGGGCGGCGGGAGCCTTCGGGGCGGGCGCCTGGGCGGCCAGCGGCAGGACGAGCAGAAGGGACAGGATCCTCGGCTTCATGGCGTGCTCCTTGGAAAGGGAGGCCATCCTACACCCGGAGATTCTTCCCTGTCTCGACAAGCATGTTTCATCCGGTCGACGGGCCGGTAACTAGGAGATGGCCACGCTCACCCGGTGCACCTTCAGCACCTTGTCCAGGTCCGCTGGAGCCAGCCCCACCAGGAAGCCCCGGCTGCCGCCATTCAGGTAGATGCGGTCCAGGCCAAAGATCGTTGCTTCGGCGTGGATGGGCATCGCCTTTCTGGTGCCCAGGGGGCTGGTGCCGCCCACCAGATAGCCGCTGTGTCGGTTGGCCACGTCGGGTTTGCAGGGCTGCACGCTCCTCGCGCCGATCTGCCGGGCCAGTTCCTTCGTGCTCACCTCGCGGTCACCGTGCATGAGGATGATCAGGGGCAGGCCCTTCTCGTCCTCCATGACCAGGGTCTTGATGACGGCGTGCTCCGCCACCCCGAGTTCCCGGGCGCTGACCTGGGTGCCGCCATGCTCTTCGTAGCGGTAGAGGTGCTCCGTGAAGGGCACACCCGCCTGCTTCAGGAGCCGGGTGGCATTGGTGGAAGGCACTTTTGACATGGCATCATCATTCCATGACTCAGCACGTGGTGATCGCAGGTGGCACGGGGGAGGTGGGCAGGCAACTGCTGCTCCTGCTGGCTCAGCGCCCGGACCTGTACGTGCGGGCCCTGGTTCGCAAGCCGGGTTCGCTCCCCGCTGCCGCCAACCTGGAGGAATTACCCTTCATTTTCGAGGACCCAGGGGCCTACGGTCCCCTCTTCGGACCGCCCTGCGACCTGCTCCTCATCGCCCTGGGCACCACCCGCGCCAGGGCCGGCAGCGCCGAGGCCTTCCTGCATGTGGACCGGGACTACCCGATGCGGTTGATCTCGGCCCTGGCCACCACCCATCCCGGTGCCAAGGTGGGCCTCGTGAGCAGTGTCGGGGCCGACCAGGGGAAGGGCCTGTACCTCGGCGCCAAGGCCACGGTCGAGGCGGAGCTGGAGGCCAGCGGCCTAGCCCACGCCATCGCCCGGCCTTCCTTTCTGCGCAGCGACCGCCGGGAGTTCCGTCTATTGGAAGTCATCGTGAACCGCCTCATCGCGCCCCCTTGGCTGGCCCTGGGACGGCTGGCCTTTGCAGGCAGCCCCGGGTGGTGGCGCTGGGCCCCGGTGCATGTAAGGGAGGTGGCCGCGGCTCTGCTGGAAGCCAGCTTAAGCCTCAAGCCCGGCCAGCGGCGAGTGCTTGAAGGCCCCGACTTGCACCCGGGCGCCGTGGCCCAGTGGGGGAGACCATGACCCAACGCATCGCCCTCGTCACCGGTGCCTCCCGAGGTCTGGGCCGGGAGGTGGCCCGCCGCCTCGTCCAGGAGGGTTACACGGTCCTCGCCGGTGTCCGGAATCCGGCAGGGATGCTGCCTCTACCCGGGGTGGACGTGCTGGCATTGGACGTGGCCGATCCCGCCTCCATCGCCATCGCAGCGGCTTCCATCGGCGCGCGCCAGGGCCGCCTGGATGTGCTGGTGAACAACGCGGGCATCCTCCTCGATCGCATGGGCGATGCGTTGGCACTCGATCCCGAGCTGCTGCACCGCACCCTCGAGACGAACACGGTGGGCCCCCTACGGCTGGCCCAGGCCCTGGCACCCCTCATGCCCAAGGGCGGCTGCATCGTGAACGTGAGCAGCGGGGGCGGCCAGCTCTCGACCCCCGCCACCTGGGCCCCTGCCTACTGCATCTCGAAGACCGCGCTGAACGCCGTCACGGTCCAGCTCGCGGAATCGCTCAGGCCCCGCGGCATCGCCGTCAACGCCGTATGCCCAGGCTGGGTGCGCACGGACCTCGGCGGACCCGAGGCGCCCCGCAGCCTCCAACAGGGCGCCGACAGCATCCTATGGCTGGTGCTCCAGGCCGATCCCGGGGTCACGGGTGGCTTTTGGCGGGATGGCGAGCGGATCGTCTGGTAGCGCTCAGCTCGTCAAAGCCTTGAACCGCGCTCCCGCCGGCACCTCGATGCCGAAGGCCTCCCGCAGCAGCGGGACCACCTCCTCTGGTGCCAGCTCGCGGCCCACCACCTGGTCGCCGCGTAGCTCGGCGAACGCGCGGTTGCGGAGGATGCGGCGGACCTCTGGTCCGGGCAGCTGGGCGGTGAGCGTCCGGAGGAAGCGCGAGTCCGGGTGGGTGTGGCTGTAGTGGTTGGCCACTTCAAAGTCGACGGGGAAGCGCGGGACGGGCTCGAAGGCGTAGAGGTCCTCCCAGGCCCCGTGGTGGAAGGACTGGAGCACGCGCAGGCCGCCCTCCTTCCCCACCCGGTAGGTATTCAGGAACTGCGCATGGGCCGCGCCGTCCAGGGGTACTGGTCCGAGCAGTCCTTCGCCACCGAAGCCCACGTCCGCCAGCCAGTCACGCCCCGCCAGCCGCACCAGCAACAGCATGTGGGTGCGGGGAAGGAGCCCCTGGGCGCCCTGGCGCACCCGGGCCTCGCAGGCAAAAGCTTCAAAGCCAAGTTTCTGCAGCACGGCCAGGAACAGCGAGTTGTGTTCGAAGCAGTAGCCGCCTCGGCGCTGCCGCACCAGCTTGGCCTGCAGGGAGCCCAGATCCAGGCTGATGGGCAGGCCCAGTTGGATGTCCAGGTTCTCGAAGGGGATCGTGGTGGCGTGGGCGAGGTGCAGCGACCGCAGCCCCTCCAGGTTTGCCTTGGGCAGGTCCTCCAGACCGATGCGCCGCAGGTAGCCGGGCAGATCCAGGTCAGCGGACATACTGGGCTTCGCCGAGGCCAAACGACCAGTCCGCCAGATCGTTCTCCACCAGACAGATCAGGATGTCCTCGGGTCTCAGTCCGGGATTCCTGCCCAGGTTCTCCGCGATACGGCGGTAGAGCGCCTGCTTCATCTCCACGGTCCTGCCCCGGCGCAAGGTGATCTGGATGGCGACCCAGTCATGTGAGCGCTCGATGCCCAGGTAGTGGGCATCAAAGATCAGGCCGGAGGCATGTTCGGTGAGGATGTGGAAGCGGTCGTTCGCAGGGACGTTGACCGTGCTCTCCATCGCCTCCTGGACCCCATCGGAGAGGGCCTGCCGGTGCGGCTCGGAGATGCCAGAGCGGTGGGAGATGCGGACAATGGGCATGGGGCCTCCGGCCGGTAGCGTTCAGGTTCGCGCAACCCAAGCGGCCAGATTCCTTCGAATCTGAGCGGAGTGGATCTCCAGGTGTTCGCCGTAGCTCCTCAGCCAGTCGTCCGTGCCGTACGCACCGCTGTGGGTGTGCCGGCCCATCCTTCCCCATGCCTCCTCCGGCAGCCGGTCCAGCATGGCCGACGTATGGGCCCGCACGGTCTCCACGAGGTGCAGGGCCAGCTCCGGATCGGAGGTGTGATAGTCGAAACGACGGGCCCAGGTGTTCTCGTCGTAACCCACGATGAGTGGCTCCGCTTCGGCCAGGAGGAGCCGGATGCGGATGGCGGAATACGTCTCCGAGTCGGCACAGTGGATCACCACCTCGTGGGCGCTCCACTTGCCCTCGCCGGGCCGCCAAGTCCGGGCCTCGGCGGTTACCTCGCCCCAGGCCTGCCGCAGCAGTGCGGCCCCCCGGCGGTAGCGGTGGAGGCAGGCCTCCCGGGTGACGGCGTCAAAGGGCATGGGGCACCTCGGCTTCAGCATGATCCCCTGGCGGGAAAAATGAAGCCTCATCATGCGAGGTAGCCCTGGTTACGATTGGGGAGCCGCCCACCGGAGTTCCCATGCGCCTCCACACCGCCTGTCTCGTCCTGGGTTTCGCGACCCTGTCCCTGCACGCGGGGGACCGCGTCACCGGGCGCGCCTTCGCCACGCGCTCCGAGGTGGCCGCCCAGAACGGCATGGCCTGCACCAGCCAGCCCTTGGTCACCCAGATCGCCATCGATGTCCTGAAGCAGGGCGGCTCCGCCGTGGATGCGGCCATCGCGGCCAACGCGGCGCTGGGTCTCATGGAGCCCACGGGCAGTGGCATGGGTGGTGACCTCTACGCCATCGTCTGGGACGCCAGGACGAAGAAGCTGCACGGCCTGAATGCCAGCGGCCGCTCGCCGAAGTCCCTCACCATCGATCACTTCAAGAAGCTGAACCTCACGCACATCGCGCCCCATGGCCCATTGCCGGTGAGCGTGCCGGGTTGTGTGGACGGCTGGTTCGAGCTGCATCGCAAGTTCGGCAGGCTGCCCATGGCCCAGGTGCTGGCCCCGGCCATCCGCTACGCGAAGGAGGGCTTCCCGGTCAGCGAGCTCATCGCCTACTACTGGGACCGCAGCGTGCCCATGCTGGGCAAGTTCCCGGGCTTCCTGGAGACCTTCACCGTCGACGGGAAGCGCGCCCCAAGGAGCGGTGAGATCTTCCGCAACCCGCGCCTAGCCAAAACCCTGGAGCAGCTCGCCAGAGAGGGCCGTGACGCCTTCTACAAGGGCGACATCGCCCGCAAGATCGAGGCCTACATGAAGGCCCAGGGCGGGTTCCTCAGCTACGAGGACCTGGCCGCCCACCACTCGGACTGGGTGGAGCCCGTGAGCGTGAGCTACCGTGGCTACGACGTGTGGGAGCTGCCTCCTAACGGCCAGGGTATCGCCGCCCTGCAGATGCTGAACATCCTTGAAGGCTACGATTTCTCGAAGATTCCCTTCGGCAGTCCCCGCCACGCGCACCTCTTCGCCGAGGCCAAAAAGCTGGCGTTCGAGGACCGGGCGAAGTTCTACGCCGATGCCCCCTTCATGAAGGTGCCCCTGTCCTGGCTGTTGTCGAAGGACTACGCCGCCCAGCGCCGCGGTCTCATCGATGAGAATCGGGCCGCGCGCCGCCTGGAGGCCGGGCACCCGCCCCTGAAGGAAGGCGACACCATCTACCTCACCACCGCCGATGGCGACGGCAACCTGGTGAGCCTCATCCAGAGCAACTACCGTGGCATGGGCAGCGGCATGACGCCCGGCGACCTGGGCTTCTGCCTCCAGGACCGGGGCGAGCTGTTCAACCTGGAGGAGGGCAACGCCAATACCTATGCACCGGGCAAGCGGCCCTTCCACACCATCATTCCGGGCTTCATCACCAAGGACGGCCAGCCCTTCCTCAGCTACGGCGTCATGGGCGGCGAGTTCCAGCCCATCGGCCACGCCCAGATCGTGATGAACCTGATCGACTTCGGCATGAACGCCCAGGAGGCCGGCGACGCACCGCGCATGAGCCATGACGGTTCCCCCGAACCCACCGGTGAGAAGGGGAGGCTGCCCGGCACCATCCAGCTGGAAAGCGGCTTCCCTTACGAAACAGTGCGTGAACTCATGAACCGGGGTCACGGCGTGGGCTGGCTGTTCGGAGGCTATGGCGGCTACCAGGCCATCCGCTGGGATCCGAAGCAGAAGGTCTACTTCGGGGCATCGGAATCGAGGAAGGACGGTCAGGCGGCCGGATACTAGGCGCGAAGGTAGTCCAGGGGATTGAGTCCCCACTCCGCCGGCTCCTCGAAGGACTCGATGTGTTGCTCGGACTGGCAAAGAGCAAGATCCCTGGGGGGTAGGCCATAACCGCGGGCGGCATCGTAGACCACACGAACGATGGGCCGCAGGAGGTCCTCCTGCTGTTCCACCACCACGGCCAGCTTGCCGTCGGTGAGGCGCACCAAGCTGCCCACGGGATAGATGCCCAAGGCCCTGATGAACAGCTGCACCAGATCACCGTCGAGATGGTCCCCGCTCCATTCCAGCAGCTTCTTGAGGGCGTCCGAGGGCTCCATGCCCTTGTGGTAGACGCGGTTCGAGGTGAGGGCATCGTAGACATCCACGATGGCGGCCATGCGTCCCGCCTGGGAGATCTGGTCCCCGCGCAGCCCCATGGGGTAGCCGCACCCGCCCATCTTCTCGTGATGTTCTGAAGCGATGCGGATCACGGTGTCCGAGATGCCCGGTGTGTCCTTCAGCAGGTCCCGGCTGAGTGCGGCATGGGACTTCATGATGGCGAACTCCTCCTCCGTGAGCCGCCCGGGCTTGTTGAGGATCTCGTTGGGAATCATCATCTTGCCCACATCGTGCAGCAGGCCCCCCAGACCCGCTTCCCGCACCGCCTGGGCATCCAGGCCCAGGGCGTGGGAGAAGCTCACCAGGAGGGCACACACGCTGACACAGTGCTGAAACGTGTAGGTGTCCGCCTGCTTGATGCGGCCCAGACTGAGCAGGGCACCGGGGTTCCGGAGCATGGAGGCGTTGATCTCGTCCACCACGGGCAGGGCCCTGGCGGGGTCCACCTGCTTGCCCAGGCGGATGTCCTGCATCATGTCCTTCACGACGCCCTGCGCCTCGCCCAGAATGCGCTGGGCGGCGGCGGCCTCCTCCTTCTGAGGCACCCGGGCGGTGGGGAGGGTGGCCTTCTTGGAACCGGAGGCTTCCAGCTGCTCCTGAAGGACCTGCTGGACTTCGGCTTCCGTTGGCGCGCCGGGGAGGTCGGCGCCCTTGCCGGTATCGATGTAGACGTCATGCATGCCCTGGTGGCGCATCTTCTCCACCTGGCTCTCGGACTTGAGCAGGAACTGCTGGCGGAGGAAGCCGTGCTGGAGCCACCCACAGTTCAGGTCGTGGATGTACATGCCCGGCTTGAGTTGGTCTATGCGCACTCGCTTGATCGCCATCCGCTCCAACCCCCTGCCTTGCCTCTTTGAATCGGCCGGGCGGACAGGAGGTTGAGTCATGACTGCCCAGGGGGAAGGAAGGGCCGTCCAGGCCCCGGCGGGATGTAGAATGGAGGTTCGGACCGCGCCCAGCGGCGCTCTTAGGGGGGTCGACCGTGCTTCAAGCCTATCGCCAACATGTCGCCGAGCGAGCCGCCCTGGGCATCCCGCCCCTACCCCTGACCGACGCGCAGACGACCGAGCTTGCCGGCCTGCTTGCCCACCCGCCCGCGGGTGAAGAGGCCTTCCTCGTCGACCTGCTCACCCACCGGGTGCCCGCCGGCGTGGATGATGCCGCCCGGGTGAAGGCCGCCTTCTTGGCCAGCGTGGCCAAGGGCACCGAACAGGTCCCCCTGGTCTCCCGTGAGAAGGCCACCGAGCTGCTGGGCACCATGCTGGGCGGCTTCAATGTGAAGCCCCTCATCGACCTGCTGGAGGATGCCCAGGTGGGTGCCCTGGCCGCAGAAGGGCTCAAGAAGACCCTGCTGGTCTTCGACGCCTTCGCCGACGTGAAGGCCAAGGCCGACGCGGGCAACGCCCACGCCAAGGCCGTGCTCAAGTCCTGGGCCGAGGCCGAGTGGTTCACCAGCCGCCCCGAGGTGCCCCAGAGCCTCACACTGACGGTCTTCAAGGTCACCGGCGAAACGAACACCGATGACCTCTCCCCCGCGCCCGATGCCTGGAGCCGTCCCGACATCCCGCTGCACGCCCTGGCCATGCTCAAGAACGCCCGCCCCGGCATCAACCCGGATGACCCCGGCAAGGTGGGACCCCTCAAGCAGCTCGAGGCCCTCAAAGCCAAGGGACACCTCATCGCATACGTGGGCGACGTGGTGGGCACGGGTTCCAGCCGCAAGTCCGCCACCAACTCGGTGCTGTGGTTCACGGGCGAGGACATCCCCTTCGTGCCCAACAAGCGCTTCGGCGGCGTCTGCCTTGGCACCAAGATCGCCCCGATCTTCTACAACACCATGGAGGACGCCGGCGCCCTGCCCATCGAACTGGACGTCAACGGCATGGACATGGGTGACGTCATCGAGCTGCGTCCCTACGAAGGCAAGGCCATTAAGAACGGTCAGGTCATCGCCGAGTTCAAGGTGAAGTCCGACGTGATCTTCGACGAGGTCCGCGCCGGTGGCCGCATCCCGCTCATCGTGGGCCGTGGCCTCACCGCCAAGGCCCGCAAGGCCCTGGGCCTGCCCGAGTCCACGGTCTTTCGCTTCCCCGCCATACCCAAGGACACCGGCAAGGGCTATTCGCTTGCCCAGAAGATGGTGGGCCGCGCCTGCGGCACCACGGGCATCCGTCCCGGCACCTACTGCGAGCCACGCATGACCACCGTGGGCTCCCAGGACACCACGGGCCCCATGACCCGCGACGAGCTGAAGGACCTCGCCTGCCTGCAGTTCTCCGCCGACATGGTGATGCAGTCCTTTTGCCACACGGCCCCCTACCCCAAGCCCGTGGACGTGAAGACCCACCGCGAGCTGCCGCCCTTCATCACCAACCGCGGCGGTGTGTCGCTGAAGGTGGGCGACGGCGTCATCCACAGCTGGCTGAACCGCCTGCTGCTGCCCGACACCGTGGGAACCGGTGGCGACTCCCATACCCGCTTCCCCATCGGCATCTCCTTCCCGGCGGGCTCGGGCCTGGTGGCCTTCGCCGCCGCCACGGGCGTCATGCCACTCGACATGCCGGAGTCCGTGCTGGTGCGCTTCAAGGGCGAGCTGCAGCCCGGCGTCACCCTGCGCGACCTAGTGAATGCCATCCCCTACTACGCCATCCAGCAGGGGCTGCTCACCGTTGAGAAGAAGGGCAAGAAGAACATCTTCAGCGGCCGCATCCTCGAGATCGAAGGGCTGCCCAAGCTGAAGGTGGAGCAGGCCTTCGAGCTTTCCGACGCCTCCGCCGAGCGCTCCGCCGCCGGCTGCACGGTGCGCTTGGACAAGGAACCGATCATCGAGTACATGACGTCCAACATCACGCTCATGAAGTGGATGATCGCCAACGGCTATGAGCACCGCCAGACGCTGGAGAACCGCATCCGGGCCATGCAGGCCTGGCTCGCCAAGCCTGAGCTACTGGCGCCGGATGTCGACGCCGAGTACGCCGCCATCATCGAGATCGACTTGGCCGACGTGAAGGAACCCCTGCTGGCCTGCCCCAATGACCCGGACGACGTAAAGACCCTGTCCGCCGTGGCCGGCGTGGCCGTAGACGAGGTGTTCATCGGCTCCTGCATGACCAACATCGGCCACTTCCGCGCCGCCGGGAAGCTGCTGGACGGCAAGACCGACATCCCCACGCGGCTCTGGATCGCCCCGCCCACCAAGATGGATGAGTATGTCCTGACCCAGGAGGGCTACTACGGCATCCTGGGCCGTACCGGGGCCCGCATGGAGATGCCCGGCTGCTCGCTCTGCATGGGCAACCAGGCGTCGATGCGGAAGGGTGCCACGGCCGTATCCACCTCCACCCGCAACTTCCCCAACCGCCTTGGCATCGACACCCAGGTCTACCTTGCCTCCGCCGAGCTGGCCGCCATCTGCGCCCTGCTCGGCAAGATCCCCACGGTGGCCGAGTACATGGAGCAGGTTGGCATCGTCGGCAAGAAGTCCGCTGACATCTACCGCTACATGAACTTCGATCAGATCGCCGACTTCCGCGAGATCGCGGACACCGTCACGGTCTAGGCACCCCCCAGCCCCGAAATGGCCCGGGGCCCGCCCCGGGCCATTTCCGAGTTACCGCTGCCGAGGGTTGTGTTACGCTCGTCAGTTCTTAACCACCTTTCGGGGGGTTCCCATGGGGATCTTTGAGGGCCACATTCGCGTGCACGAGGGCGATCGTTTCGCCTTGGTCGCCTCGCGCTGGAACGACTTCATCGTGGAGCGCCTCATCGAGGGCGCGAAGGACTGCATCCTCCGCCACGGCGGCACCGAAGATCAGCTGGACCTCATCCGCGTCCCGGGCAGCTTCGAGCTGCCCCAGGCGGCCAAGCTGGCCGCCACCAGCGGCCGCTATGCCGGCGTCATCGTGCTGGGCACGGTCATCCGCGGCGGCACACCCCATTTCGACATGATCGCCGCCGAGGTCACCAAGGGCGCCGCCCAAGTGGCCCTGGACACGGGGCTGCCCCTAGCCTTCGGGGTGCTCACCACGGACAGCGTCGAGCAGGCCATCGACCGGGCCGGCGCCAAGATGGGCAACAAGGGTTGGGAAGCGGCCCAGAGCGTCCTGGAAATGGTGGACCTGGCCCATACCCTGGGTGGCAAGAAGGGGCGCAAGTAGATGGGTGTTCGTCGCCGCGGGCGTGAATACGCCCTGCAAATGCTGTACGCCATGGACCTGACCGGCTACCAGCCGGATCAGGTGTTTGCCGGCTTCTACGCCATCCAGGATCTGAACCGGGATGCCTTTTACTACGCTCGGCGCCTCGTGGATGGCGTCCATGGGCAGATGGAGGAGATCGACGGCGTCCTCACCAAGTACGCCGAGCACTGGAAGATCCACCGCATGGCCGTCGTGGACCGGAACCTGCTTCGCCTGGGCCTCTACGAGCTGATGTTCGTGAAGGAGGTCCCCTTTCCCATCGTCATCAACGAGGCCCTGGAGATCGTGAAGGAGTTCAGCGACCAGGAGGGTACACAATTCCTCAACGGCATTCTTGATGCCGCCCGCAAAGAATTCCGACCAGAAGAAAACGGCCCCCGGGCCAAGAAGAAGGTCCCCGTGGCGGAACCTTCTGAAGAATCGTGACCTGACCCTCCCCCCCTGGTTTGGTATGCTCGATCCCTTCCCCAGCCTGACCTGATCGTTGGAGCCTTGATGAGCACCTCCCGCAAGCCGTCCGCTGCCGTGAAAAAAACCGTGGCTCCCCGCCCCACCGCAAAGACCAGGACCACTCCCGCCGCCTCCAAGCCAGCCACCCCCGCCGTCAAGGCCCCAGCCAAGGCCTCGGTCCAGACCATTGGGCTGGAGGAGATCAAGACCCTCATCGCCCTCGTGGGCCGCGAGCCCTTCCAGGAGTTCGAGTTCGAGGCCGGCGACATGCGCTTCCGCATCCGCAAGGACGGCCCAGCTCCGGTGATCCAGGCCCCCGTGCCCGCCCCCATCGTCATGGCGGCTCCGGTGCCCCAGGTCCACCACCTCCCCGCCGCCCCCGCCGCCCCGCAGGCGGCTCCGGCCCCCGTGGACGAGGCGGGCATCCACTACGTCACCAGCCCCATCGTCGGTACCTTCTACCGCTCCTCCAACCCCACGGCCACCCCGTTCGCCTCCCCGGGCGACTTCGTGAAGCCCGGCCAGACCCTCTGCATCATCGAGGCCATGAAGCTCATGAACGAGATCGAGAGCGACGTGGCAGGCGAGATCGTGAAGGTGTTGGTGGAGAACGGCACCCCCGTCGAATACGGCGAGCGCCTGTTCGCCGTGAGGATCGGGTAGGCCATGGGCGCCATCAAACGCAAAGCGCCTGCCGCCATCGCGGCCCCCCTCGACGCGCCTCCTTTCAAGAAGATCCTCATCGCCAACCGCGGCGAGATCGCCCTGCGGGTGATTCTGGCCTGCAAGGAGATGGGCATCCAGACCGTGGCCGTCTATTCCGAGGCCGACCGCAATGCCCTGCATGTGCGCTTCGCCGATGAGGAGGTCTGCATCGGGCCCCCGCCCTCCTCCAAGTCCTACCTGAACATTCCCCAGGTCATCGCCGCGGCGGAAGTCACGGGCGCCGAGGCCATCCATCCTGGCTACGGCTTCCTCAGCGAGAACGCGCACTTCGTGGAAGTCTGCCTGGCCTGCGGCATCACCTTCATCGGCCCCAGCGCCGAGATCATCCGGAAGATGGGCAACAAGGCCCAGGCCAAGGCCACGATGCTCGAGGCCGGGGTGCCCCTCATGCCCGGCAGCGACGGCCTGGTGGAGACCGTGGAGGAGGCCCTGGTGGTGGCCGAGCAGATCGGCTATCCCGTCATCGTCAAGGCCAGCGCCGGCGGCGGCGGGCGCGGCATGCGCATCTGCAACAACCCCGAAGAGCTGCCGGACCTCTACAATACCGCCCGCACCGAGGCAAAGGGCGCCTTCGGCGACGACAGCGTCTACATGGAGAAGTACCTCCTGGAGCCACGCCACATCGAAGTCCAGATCATGGGCGACCTCTTCGGTAACGTGGTGCACCTGGGCGAGCGTGAGTGCTCCATCCAGCGCCGCCACCAGAAGCTCATCGAGGAGAGCCCCAGCGCCGTGCTCACACCCGAGCTGCGCCAGCGCATCTGCGACACCGCCGTGCGCGCCGCCAAGGCCGTGGGTTACTACAACGCCGGCACCATCGAGTTCCTGCTCGACAAGCGCGGCGACTTCTTCTTCATGGAGATGAACACCCGCGTCCAGGTGGAACATCCCGTCACCGAGCTGGTCACCGGCATCGACATCGTGAAGGAACAGCTCCGCATCGCCGCGGGTCAGAAGCTCAGTTTCACCCAGGCTGACGTGGTCCAGAAGGGCCACGCCATCGAGTGCCGCATCAACGCCGAGGACCCCTTCAAGTTCACGCCCAGCCCCGGTCGCATCACCGCCCTGCACTTTCCCGGCGGCCCCGGCATCCGCGTGGACACCGCCATGCACCAGGACGCGGTCATCCCGCCCCACTACGACTCCATGGTGGCCAAGCTCATCGCCTACGGCGCCAACCGCACCGAAGCCATCGCCCGTATGCGCCGGGCCCTCGACACCCTGGTCATCGAGGGCATCAAGACCACCGCCCCCCTGCACCGCCGCATCATGGACCACCCCGACTTCGTGAGCGGCGCCTTCTCCACCAAGTGGATGGAGACCTTCATGGAAGAGCTGAAGCGGAACCCAGCTGGGGATCCACGCTAGGGGGTCGCGAGGCAGGCGACTGAATGTCGCCTGACGAGCGGGGACCCGCTGTAGATCCCATAACAACCAGGTCGGCCACAGCCCCGAAGCGGATACGAGTCACGAGCAGACATCGCCCCAGCCCTGTCCCAAGCGGGGCCCTGCTCGGCAAAGAATGACAACCAGGTTGGCTCCAGTTTCCCCGGGTCGTTCAGCAAACCCGCCGACTCCGATAGACTGGAATCCATGCCGCCTTAGCTCAGTTGGCAGAGCATCTGATTTGTAACCAGAAGGTCGCCGGTTCAATTCCGGCAGGCGGCTCCACCCCTTCGACCGGCCTCCCTTGCAGGCCTGCCCCTACCCCATCACCGTGGGGTGGTTCATCTGCAGCCAGTGGATGAACACCATGTCCGCGGTCTCGAAGTGGTAGGTGAAGCTCTCCCGGGCATGCTGAATGAAGGCAGGGACGGCCTGGTCGCCCTTGACGACCCGCCGCAGGGATTCAATGAAGGCCTTCCGCATGGCCTCGTGCTCCTGGATGTGCCCGGCGGCCCCGGCATAGCCCCTAGTCCGCATCAGCTGCTCTTCGCGGGTGAAGTGGTCGAAGGTGTGGTCGAGCAACTGGTCCAGGAGGGGGTTGAGCTCGTCGACGTCCGAGGCGCGACGGTGGGTGCCCATGCGGTCCAGGAGCTTGAACAGGGCCAAGTGGTCAGCGTCGATGCGCGGATCCGTGGAACTGAAGGCTGTCTCCCTGCGTCGTCTCATAGGCCCACCCCCTGGCTTCGGGGAGAGTGTTCATCCTAGTACAGAAGGAGAATTCCATAGTCTGAAATTTCCGGCACTCCTGTTCCTTTTTCAGGGAACTTTTCGACGGGTTCGTAACCGCCCTGTGCCCTGGAGAAAATAGGCCTGGAGAGCACCTGGCGCCCGCCTCCAGGACACTGCCCCCCAGCCCGCGCTATCCTCATGACCATGCTCATGCTTCCGCCTATGGCCGCGCTGAATGCCGTGGAACCCGCGGATCCCTCTCTGCTGATCCGGGCATGAGCGGAGGCCCGGGCGCCCCCAGCCTGCTTCGCTCCGCAGGCGTCGTCGGGCTGATCACGCTGCTAAGCCGGCTCACGGGCCTGGCGCAGACCTTCTTCCTGAGCCACGTGCTGGGTGCGAGTGCGGCCGCCGACGCCTACGTGGTGGCCTTCCGCCTGCCCAACCTGCTGCGGCGATTTACCGCCGAAGGCACCATGACCGCCGCCTTCCTGCCCACCCTAGCGGAAGCGGAGGCCGCCGAGGGGGAGGCTGCCCTGAAGGCTGTGGCCGCGAAATTCCTTGGCACCCTGCTGGCGATCCTGCTGGGGGGCGTGGCGCTGGTACTGCTCATCATGGGGCCTCTGGCGGGCCTGCTCATGGGCGGCCGACCCGAGGGCCAGGCCCAGCTCACCACCCTGCTGGGCCGCATCATGTTCCCCTACCTGGCCATGGTGAGCCTCACGGCGGGTTTCGCGGGGCTGCTGAACCTCCGACACCGCTTCGCCCTGGCGGCCTCGGTTTCCGTGTTCTGGAACCTGGCCTTCATCGCCTTCGGCTGGACGGCCCTGAAGGTGCTGCAGCGGCAGGGGCCCGTGCTCTTCGAGACCGTGGCCGTGGTCTGCGCCTGCGCCGTGCTGGCCGGCGGCGTGCTCCAGCTGCTGGTGCTGCTGCCCGCCGTGCGAAAGGAGGGCTTCGGCCTAGCCTTTGGTCTGCACCTGAAGGATCCCTGGGTGCTCAAGGCCCTCAAGCGGATGGGGCCGGGCCTGCTGGCCGCGGGCATCTACCCCATCAACGCCCTCATCAGCACCATGCTGGCCTCGCGGCTGCCCAACGGCGCCCAGACCGTGCTCTACAACAGCGGCATGATGGGCGAGATGGTCATAGGCATCTTCGCCATGAGCCTGGCCACGGCGAGCCTGCCGGCCCTGTCGCGGCAGGCCGAGGCCCGTGACTGGCCCGCCATGCACCACAGCCTCCTCCAGTCGATCTCGGCCTCGGCGCTGCTGGTGCTGCCGGCCTCGGTGGGCCTTGCGGTGCTGGCGCGGCCCATCTGCGCCCTGCTCTTCCGCACCGGTGCCTATGGACCCGCCGCTGCGGACTGGACCGCGGTCACGCTGGTGTTCCAGTCCCTGGGGCTGGTCTTTGTCGCCACCCAGCGCCTGGGCAACCAGGCCCTCTACGCCCTCAAGGACTACCGCGGCCCCGCCGCCCTGGCGGGCTTCACCCTGGTCCTCAACGTCGCGCTGAGCCTCGCCCTGCTGAGCCCCCTCGGCACCGGCGGCCTGGCCCTCGCCAACGGGCTCGCCAGCCTGGCGGGCTTTCTCCTCCTGCTGGTCCGCCTGCGGCCCCGCCTACCGGGCCTGGACCTGCGCCCCCTGCTGCGGGCCACGGCAAAGGCCCTCGCGGCCTGTGTGCTCATGGGCCTGCTGGCCTGGGGCGGGGCATGGTTCCTGGCCCTGGACGCGCCCCACGCCTTCACGCGCCTGGCCCTTGGTCTGCGCCTGCTGCCCCTGGTGGCGCTCTGCGCGCTGGCCTATGGCCTCGTGGCGGCGGGCTTGGGGCATCCCGAGGCCCGGGAACTGGCCGGCAAGGTTCTGCGGCGGCTTCGCCGCAGCTGAAGGCCCTAGCCCTCGCTGGCGGCGGGCAGGCGCAGCTCCCGCCGGAGCGCCTTGCCCACGGCGTTCTTGGGGATCTCCGCCAGGAACTTGAAGCTGGTCGGCACCTTGTAGTTGGCCAACAGGCTGCGGCAGTGGGCACGGATCTCCTCGACGGAGAGCTCCTTGCGGGACACCACGAAGGCCCGCACGGCCTCGCCGGTGTCCTCGCTGGGGATGCCCACCACGGCCACGTCCGCCACGTCCGGATGCAGAGCGATGCAGGCCTCCACCTCATTGGGGAAGACGTTGAAGCCGCTGACGATGATCATGTCCTTTTTGCGGTCCGTGATGTCGAGGTAGCCATCGGCGTCCAGGCACCCGATGTCGCCCGTGCGCAGCCAGCCGTCCTGGAGCGCGCGGGCCGTCTCCCCGGGCTGGTTCCAGTAGCCCTGCATCACCTGCGGGCCACGCACCAGGATCTCGCCGTGCTCGCCGGGCTGGAGGTCCCAGCCAGCGTCATCCACGATGCGCACGTCGGTCCCCGGCAGCGGCAGGCCCACGCCACCCACCTGTCGCATGGTGCGGCGGAGGCGGCCCCCATTCCGGACAGCGGCGTTGTAAGTGACCAGGGGGCTCGTCTCGCTGAGGCCAAAGCCCTCGATCACCAGGCAGCCCGTGACCTCCTCCCAGCGCTGCAGCACCGCGGGGTGGGTGCGCATGCCGCCGGCGAAGGCGCCCAGCATCCTCCGGGTCATCTCGGGCTTGAACCAGTCCTCGTCGGGGAGCGCCTTGAGCAGCGTGTTCACGGCCGTCATCCAGGTCAGCTCGTGGTTCTTGAAGGCCGCCTTCAGGTTCTTGAGGGGCCGAGGATTGGGCACCAGGATGCTGTGGCTGCCAGAGTGGAAGGCGAAGAACAGGTTGATGGTGAACGCGATAACGTGGTACATCGGCAGCACCGTGAGCACGGTCTCCTCTCCGTAGGTCAGGTAGATCTTCGTGATCTCGGCGATCTGCTCCAGGTTGGCCAGCAGATTGCCGTGGGTGAGCATGGCGCCCTTGCTGGTGCCGGTGGTACCGCCCGTGTACTGGAGCAGCGCGAGACTCTCCCGGGTGGGGGCTGGGCGCGGGGCCGATTCGGGGAGGAGGTGCTCCTTGGCCCGGTACAGGGTGCCCTGGTGCAGGGCATGGGGCAGGCGCGTGAATGGCAGGCCCAGGGCGGGCACCGCCCCCGAGAGCTTCAGCTTGGCCTTAATGAGGGTCCGAGAGAGCAGCGGGAAGAAGTCCGCGATGCCTGTGACCACGATGGTCTTCACAGCAGTCCTGGGAACGACGGCTGTCACCTTGTCGCCGAAGTGGTCGAGGACCACCAGCACCTCGGCCCCGCTGTCCTGCAGTTGGAGCTCAAGCTCCCGGGGCGTGTAGAGGGGGTTGGTGTTGACGACGACGCATCCGGCCTTCAGGGCGCCGAAGGCGCAGATGGGATAGGCCAGGCAGTTCGGCAGCAGGATGGCCACGCGGGCCCCAGCTTCGAGCCGGAGGGCGTGCTGCAGGTAGGCCGCAAAGGCATCAGAGAGGTGGTCGATCTCCCGGAAGCTGAGCGAGGCCTCCATACCGTTGGGCAGGACGAGGGTCTCGGCCTTCCGGTCCCCATAGCGTTCCGCCGCCCGCCGCACCAGCTGACCCAGGTTGTCGAAGGGAAAGGGCTGGGCCTGACGACCTACACCCGCCGGGTATCCGGCCCACCACACACGCTCGCTGTCCACTCAACCGCCTTCATCCACGGATTACGACACCAGCCGATCCCTCGGCCGACCCAGGTCCCTTGCTGAAGGGATCCTTCGATCTTAGCCCGTCCGGGCAGGAAAACGGCCGGGCAAGCCCGGCCGTTCTGCAGACTCAGCCCGTGGCTATTGCAGCTCGGTGGTCATGGTCGCACCACCCGCGTTGGGCAGGATGGCGACGACCTTCACGAGCTTGCGGGAGGCCTTGTCGATCCAAGCCGTGGCTCCGCCGGGATCCCCCTCGGCGCTGCCGGTCTCGACCTTCCAGGTCTGGAAGGTGCCCGCAGCCACCTTCACTTCCTCCGAACCGACCACTTTGGCCTGTTTGAGGGCGACCTTCTGCTTCTGGACATCGAAGTTGCGATAGGTCGTGCTGAACCCCTCCGCCAGCGGGAGGCAGGCGATGGATTCGAAGGCCCCGGCGCCATCTGCAAAGAGGTCGCCGCCAAGGTCCGCCGCAACGGGCTTCGCCGCGCCACCCATGGCCATGGAGCCGGTGGCCTTGCCGCCCTCGAAGGCGAGGTCGATGGTGACGGGTCCCTGCTTCACGGCCCGCTTCAGAGAGACTAGGCTCCCCTTGGCGTAGGTGCAGGCATCGCTGAGTTCCGTGGGCCCGATCTTGGCCGTGCCCTCCACGATCCACGTCCCGGCCTCGGCCCGGATGGTGTTGGTCATTGTGACGGGGATGCTCTGTCCGCCCATGGCCAGCGCGCCGGCCCAGGTGGTCGAACCGGCTGTGAACTCGGCCACCGGCTTGGGCGCGGCCGCCGTAACGCCCACCTTCTTGGCCAGCACCACGGTCTTGGGATCCACCGTGATCTCGGGGAGGCGCTGCATGACGTCGGGCTTGCCACCCTCCTGGTAACGGGCGTGCAGGTACTTGGCCAGGAACTTCTCGGCGGCGGCGAACATGGCCTGGCTATTGACGGGCCGCGCGAAGCCATGGCCCTCGTCGGGCGCGCAGAGGTATTCCACGGGGAAGCCACGGTCGCGCAGGGCGATGACGATCTGGTCGCTCTCGGCCTTCTTCACCCGGGGATCATTGGCGCCCTGCACCACGAGGAGGGGTGTCTTGATCTTGGCGGCGGAGTTCAGCGGGGACTGGCGCTCCAGCTGCTTCTTGCCCTCAGGCGTGCTGGGGTTGCCCATGCGGGTGTGGAAGATGATGCGGAAGGATTCCCAGTAGGGGGGGATGGTCTCCAGCAGGGTGAGGAGGTTCGAAGGCCCCACGATGGGTACCGCCGCGGCGTAGAGGTCGGGGGTGAAGGCCACGCCCGCCAGGGCGGCATAGCCACCGTAGGAGCCGCCCATGATGCCCACGCGCTTGGGATCGACGGTGCCGTTGGCCACCAGGTGCTTGACGCCCCAGGTGATGTCGTCCTGCATGAGGTCGCCCCACTGGTTGTTGCCGGCATTGAGGAACGTCTTGCCGTAGCCCGTGGAGGCTCGGAAGTTGGGCTGCAACACGGCGTAGCCGCGGTTGGCCAGGAACTGGGCCATGTTGTTGAAGCCCCAGCTGTCCCGGGCCCAGGGGCCGCCATGCGGCACCACGACCAGCGGAAGGTCCTTGGCCGGCACGCCCTTGGGTAGGGTGAGGTAGGCCGGGATCTCCAGGCCATCGCTGGACTTGTAGCGGATGGGCTGCATGGCGGCCATGTGCTCACGCGGCAAGTCCTCCCGGGAGATGTACTCCAGGCTCAGCTTCTTGGTCCGGCGGTTGAAGAGGTAGCGGCCGCCGGGATCACGGTCGCTGTATGCGGCGATCATGACCAGCTTCTCATCGGCGGTCATGGAGCCAAGGCCGATCTCGCGGCCCGGCAGCTTCTTCTGGAGGAGCTTATAGTCGGCCTCCCAGGCCTTGTTCTTCCAGTAGATCCGGGTGCGCTCATCCTCGTAGGTGGTGGCCAGCAGCTCATCCGTGAGGTCGGAGAAGATGGCGCTACCGAAGTCCACGCGCCCCTTGGGATCGGACTCGAGCTCCTCCTCATGGCCCGTGGCGGGATCGAAGAGCACCAACTCGGCGAAATTCCGTTTGCCCTTGTTGGTCTCCATGTAGACGCGCTTGCCGTCCTTGTGGAAGGCCACGGGACCGGCGGACTCGAACACAGAGCACTCATAGACCTTGACGAAGCGGGTGGGATCCACGCGGAGGATCTCGGTGTCGCCCTTCTCCGTGGTGCGCACGGCGAGGCGCAGGTTGGCCATCTTGTCGAAGACCCAGCCGGCGATGCGCTCGGTGTTCTTGCGGATGAGGGTGCGCTCGCCCGTGGAGATCTTCACCTTGTAGACGTCGTGCCAGGCGGCGTCCCGGTCGTTGAGGCCCACGTAGATCGTGTCGGGATCGGCCTTGGGCACGGAGAGGATCTGCGCCCGGGCGCCCTTGGCGGCGGTCAGGTTGCGGGCCTCGGGGGCATCCTTGCCGGGGGCCGGGGCCGCTGCGGGATCCACGGCGTAGACGTTGTAATTCTCGTCGCCGTCCTTGTCCTGCACGAAGAGGATCTGCCTGCCGTCCCGGCTCCAGAAGAAGCCCGGGATGGGGCGCTTGGGGTCCGCGGTGATGAGCCGGCCCTTGCTGTAGGGCTCGCCCACCTTTTTCACCCAGACGTTGCGGGTCTCCTTGAAGGGCTTGAGGAAGGCGATCCACTTGCCGTCGGGGGAGAGCTGGGCACCGGCGATCACTGGGTTGCCGAAGAACTTGTCCCGGTCGATGAGAGGTGGGAGCTGGGCCTGCTTGGCTTCGGCGGCGACGGCTTTGGCGCCCTCAGCGGCCAGGGGCAGCGCCAAGGCGAGCAAAAGGCCCGGCCAGAGCAGGCGGGACAAGGACGAAGGACGATTCATGGGGGGGACTCCTTGAGAAAGATGGGGCGAGAGAAAGAGGTTACGCCGATTTGAACCCACCGTTGAGGAGAAGGGCCTGGCGGAGCGTGGCCATCGCTCAGCGGTTCTTTCCATGGGGCCATCCGTCAGAGGATCTCCAGGTGTGGAAGTGTCCGCAGGACCCCGCAAGTCTGGCCGGTGGCGTGCCCCCATGGCAGAGTCAAACCCAGGAGGACCCCATGAAGGCTGTCATCCAGCGCGTGCATCGGGCCTCCGTGCGGAGCGGAGAGCTGGAGGCTGCCATCGGCCATGGCCTGCTGGTGCTGGTGGGCCTGGAGACCGGGGACACCGAGGAGACCTGCGCCTGGGCCGCCGCCAAGGTCGCCACCCTACGGATCTTCGAAGACGCGGAGGGGAAGATGAACCTCGGCCTGCAGGACGTGGGCGGGGAGATCCTGGCCGTCAGCCAGTTCACCCTGGCCGGCAGCATCGCCCGGGGTCGCCGGCCCTCCTTCGATCAGGCCATGAACCCCGAGGCCGCACGGGTGCTCTTCCGGAAGTTCTTGGACCTGCTCAAGGCCCAATACCCCCGTGTGAAGTCCGGCTTCTTCCAGGAGCACATGGAGGTCGAGCTGGTGAACGACGGGCCCGTGACCTTCATCCTGGAGCGCTGAGGGCGCAGGAACTCCGGAGCGCGTTGCAGATCGACGCCGCGTGGCGCGGGCCCGTGCACGGGTGCAACGCGGCGTGCTGTGGGTTCATGCGATTCCTTGTGCTTCAAAGGGGCTAAACCCCTGGCACAGCCCTGGCATATCCCAGCCGTCAGACCTTTCCCCCTTTGGAGGCAACATGCGTGTTCGACCCGCGGCGCTCTGCGCCCTCGCCCTCGGCCTGCCCCTGGCCGCAGGCAACTTTGATGTGCAGGCCCAGGTGACGCTGAACCAGCCTACCCAGGACCTGAAGACCGCCCTGGATGGCAAGCAGGGCTTCGGCCTGGGCATCCACGGGCTCCACCGCCGGGGGCTGCACCACACCAGCCGCACCCGCTTCGACTGGAACGTGTGGGGCCAGGGCCCCGCAGTGAACGGCGTGAAGACCCAGGTGAGCAACTACACCCTCGCCTTCGACCACCTCTACCATGTGGAGGACCGGGACCAGGGCCTCTACCTGGTGGGCGGCCTCGGCGCAGTGCGGTGGTTCTCCGAACAGGAGACCACCTTGGGTTCGATCCGCTCGCACACCACCAAACTCGGCGTCACCGCCGGCGCAGGCTGGCAGTTCACGCGCAACCTCGGCGCCGAGGCGCGGGTGCTGGTGAGCAGCATCAACCGCACCTACGACAGTACGCTCCTGCAGGGCGCGGTGGTGTTCCGGTTCTGAGGTGACAAGCCAACGCCCCGGCGGGATTCCCGCCGGGGCGTTGGTCGTTCGCTGCTGATCAGAGCGACATGCGCTGCAGGCTGGCCTTCAGGCTTTCATCGACGACGGCGAGGCAGTCGGCGAAGTGGGCCTTGGTCTCCTTGCTGAAGCCGGGCTTGGCCGGGGCGGCCTTGAGCTGGGCCTGCAGGGAGCGCAGGGCCTCCCGGGCCAGGGCCCGCGAGTCCGCAGGCGTGAGCGGATTGGCCCGGATGACCTGGCCACACAACTGGCGGAGGTGCTCCCGCTGGAGGTTGCGGCGCATGACGGACACCTCGCGCCCGCTCTTCAGCTCGCTCCAGATGGCAGTCTGCAACGTGTCGTAGAGCTCAGAGAGCCGGAAAGCCTCCTTGGGGTTGGTCAGCTTGTCCGGCGTGTCGAGGATCCGCTGGGCCACCACCGGCTGGAAGACTTGGGCCAGCACCTGGGTCTGGGTGCGGAGCACCCACTGGGCTGGGGAGGGATCGGCATTCAGCGGACCATTGAACCGGTCGGTGGTGAGCCGGGACAGGAACTCGGGCTTGAACTTGAAGGCCTCCACCGAGAAGATCCCGGTCTCCAGCAGCTTCAGGGCCTGACGCTGCTTGGCCGCGGGAACCGGCGTGAGGGGGGCCCGGCTGGTGCCCGCGTGATCGCGCAGGTGAACCACGCCGCCGATGTACTTGGCGCTCAGGTTGGCCGAGAGACCCACCTGGCCCAGCGCGCGGAGCAGGCCCCGGCGCAGGGACTGGTAGCCTTCACCCGCAGGGATGGTCTTGACCTGCAGGCGCTCCCACAGCTCCTTCGAGAGCGCCAGGCGCTTCTGGTAGAAGGCCAGCGGATCGGAGCCGAGGTCACGGCGGTTCACTTCAGGATCCATGCCTTCCAGTCCACCGAACCCGAGGGCCTCCTCATCCGTGCCGTAGGCCAGCTGGGGCTCGGAGCTGCGCGCAGCGATCTTGGCCAGATCGGCCTTCTCGTCCGCGGAAGCCAGGGGCTTGTAGCCGTATTCAATGGCCCAGTGGTCGTAGGGGCCGAGCGTGCTCATCACGTACTCGCCCTGGGACTGGCCCTTGAGGGCGAGGTTCAGCGCGTTGTAGTCCATGACGGAGCCGGTGAGACCATTGGCCTTGGTGAACTCGGCATTTGAGATCTGCTCCAGGGAGTGGATGGTCGAGGCCCGGAAGTTGTGGCGTAGCCCCAGGGTGTGGCCCACCTCGTGGGTGATCACGTCCTTGAGCACCGCGGCCACGTAGGCGTCCTCCTCAGGGCTGCCGGGGGCGATCTCACCGCGGGACTCCAGCAGGTCCAGGGCGAAGCCCATCTCCTGGTGGGCCTCCGCCGCGTAGGCGCAGAGGTCGTGGTCGTGCCGGAAGGCAAAGGCCTCCTGGGCCTTGGGCGGCAGGGTCTCCCGGGCTTCCGTGCGGCTACCCCGGGCCCAGACTTCCCCGATGCCGATGTCTGCATCCAGGATCTCGCCGGTACGGGGATCCACCTGGCTGGGCCCGATCGCGAAACCGATGTCGGTGCCCGTGAGCCAGCGCAGGGAGGCGTGGCGCGCATCGTGGGTGTCCCAATCGGCATCGTCGGGCTGCACCTTTACCTGCACGGCATCCTTGAAGCCCTGCTGCTCGAAGGCCTTGTTCCAGATGAGCACACCTTCGGTGATGGCCGGCCGGTACTTCTCCGGGATGTTGCGGTCCAGCCAGAACACGATGGGCTGCTTGGGCTCGGAAAGCGCCGCGGCGGGGTCCTTCTTCTCCAGCCGCCAGCGGTTGATGTGGTGGACGCGGGGATCGACGCGGGTGTCATCGCCGAAGTCCCAGCGGGTGGAGGTGAAGTAGCCGACCCGGTCATCCGCCAGGCGGGGGGCCATGGGCTGCTCGGGCAGCTTGGCGAAGGAGAAGTGCCAGCCCAGGAAGAGGCTGCGGATGTCCTCCAGCGTGCCCGGGGGCGGCACTGAGGGCATGGGCGGAGCGCCAGGCATCATCAGAGGCGGCAGCATGATGCGCTGCAGGGCGTAGTGGGCCTGCACGCGGAATGCGGCCTGGTCTTCGGTACTGCGGACCTTCTCGAAGAAGCTGTTGGAGGGGTCGAAGCCATAGGGCTGGCGGTAGGTGGCCTCCAGCCGCGTGGCCCCCATGGGGATGTCCCTCAACAGGAGGGAATTGGCCTCCACCAGGATGGACTTGCGCTCCGGGTGGGGCTGGCTGAGCACGGGGGCGCTGGCGAGCAGGCTGTCCGTGAAGCCCTCGGCTACGGCCCGGGCCGCGGGCGAGCCGACAGGAGCCATAAAGGTGGTGTTCTTGGCCAGCATCTGCAGGGTGTTCCCCACGCGACGGAAGCTGGCGAGGAAGCTGTCATCCATCATGCCGCCGTAAAGGCCCCGCTCCCCGGTGCCCCGGGTGCTGCTGATGGCGAAGAAGAAGGGCGCGTCGAGCTGATCAGGCTTCACCTCGATCCAGACCTTGTCCTCCTTGGTCCAGAGGGTGAAGAGGCCCTTCTGTTCCTTGGCGTCCTTGATGACCTCGGCGAAGGCCTTAAGGGCTCCCGGTGCCGGCGGGGCGGGCGGTGTGGCCGCGGCGGGAGCAGTCGGCGCCTTCCCACCACTGGGTGCCGTCTGGGCCGCCAGACTCAGACAGAGCAGGGACAGGAGCGCGGTCAAGCGCGAACGACAAGGCATACAAATCCTCCTCAAAGGGTGGGCGTGCACATCACCTTACGATGCCAATCGTCCCTGGGTTTAGGCAAAATTCGGCGAGCCCAAGGGGCCCCATTCGCTGTCCCAGGATTCCCGGGCCCTGCTTCAATGGGGGACAGGCTGAGTCCCGGAGATCCCATGACTGTCATGAACACGGCGAAGACCGGCGCACGCCTGCTGCTGTCGGCCCTGTCTCTGTGCCTGGCCGCCCAGGACCAGGCTCCTCCGGTTGACCCGGAAGGCAAGAAGCCCCCGGAGTCCTGGGCGGCGGAGTCACGGCCTGTGGCCCTGAGCCGGACGCCGGTGCAGTTACGGGTCTTCGACGAGGACGACATCCAGCGCTCCGGCGCCCGCACCCTGGGAGAGTTCCTCCTGCGCGAGCTTCCCTCCCAGGTGCAGAACCAGGGCGGCCCCGGCCTGCCCTCACGCAGCTACCTGGGAGGCGGCCGCCCCCAAGACACGGTGGTGCTGGTGGACGGCGTGCCGCGCATGGATCCAGGCCGGCTGGGCCAGAACCTCAACGAAGTGCCCTTGCTGGGCGTCACACGCATCGAAGTGATCACAGGCTCGCCGGGCTCTGGTGGGCGGGGCGGCACCATCGCCCTGTTCACGGGCCGTCCCGAGAAGCCCGGCCTCTCCGGTGACCTAGGCGGTCTCGGCGGCAGCAACGGCCAGGGCCAGAGCACCGCCACGCCTGGCTTCGCCTGGGAGGGCGGTTACCTGAGCGGGGGCAACCTCAGCGCCCAGGAGAAGCAGACCACGGAGACCGACCGCCCCTTCCGCATGGTCACCAACTTCCTGGGGCTGGGCCAGACCTGGGGCTCCGCCCGCTGGACCCTGGCCTGGCGGGGCACCTTCTTCGGTGTGCCCGAGCCCTACCAGCAGGTCACCGAGACCACCCGCGTCTACGATGCCGCCCGCGAGGGTCGGCAACGCAGCGACACCGGCCAGCTCCGCGTAGACTGGGACCTGGCGCCGGGACTTAAGTTGGAGACGACGCTCGGCCTCGCCCGGTTCCGACACGAGCAGGCCCCGCAGGGCACCTCCCAACCCAGCCCCTTCCTAGGCCGCGAGACCCGCTTCCAGTCGGCCCTGCACTGGGCCACCGGGGCCCGCTCGGACCTCAGCCTGCAGCTCGAGGGCCTGGAGGTCCGCCAGGAAGGGGACGAGAACCCGTTGGTGCTGGGCTCCGCCAAGGGCCGCCAGCTGGGGCTCGGCGTCGAGTGGCGCTTCGAGCCCAGGCCGGGCCTGCGTCTGCTGGGAACCGCGCGGGGCACCAGGGACCGGCAGTCCCTTCTGATCGGTGGCACCGACACGGAGGTGCTGGACGCCTCAGGCCACGTCCTGCGCCTGGGTCTGAACCAGGAGCTGGCGTACGGCCTGCGGTTCTACTCCGCCCTGGGCGGGGGACGGACGGCCCCCACGGTGCTTCAGCAGCTGCGCAACAGCCTGGTGCCCACCGCCGCGCCGCTGCGCATGGAGCAAGCAACCTTCGTCCAGATCGGCCTCGGCTGGGGCCAGGGAAACTGGTACGGCCGGCTCGAAAGCCAGCAGCAGTCGGGTCGGGACCTGCTCGCCTTCAACGGCCAAGCCTATGCGAACCAGGACCGGGTGCGGGTGCGGGGCACCGAGGCCGCCTTCGGCTGGCGCACGGCGCAGAAGGTGGGCCTCGAAGGCTTCGTACGGGCCCAGGAGGCCCGTGACCTCAACGCCCCCGAGGGACAGGCCCTCCGCACCCTGGCCTCCCAGCGGCGGCCATTCTCCTCCCACGGCCTGAAGAGCTTCATGGGCTGGAGCCGGGTGCGGGCCGAGGTCCACTACATCCTGCAAGGTCACCAGTACGCTGCGGTCGGCGACGGCGAGGGCGGTGGCACCCGCACCAACGGCCTCCCACCCGCCGTCCGCGCCACCCAGGTGGTCTACCGGGATCTGGGCATGTCCACTACGATGAAGGTGGGTCGGCACTGGACTCTGGTCGTTCGTGGGGAACATCTGCTCCAGCCCCGGACCGATGCCGCAGCTTGGTTGGCCCGGGCGCGGGAAGGCCAGAACGACGCCTCGATCATCGACGGCTACCCCGCCGCAGGCCCCAGCTATTCCGCGGAGGCGCGATTCCGGTTCTAGTCAGGGATAGATCAGCTGCTCCGTGGCGAAGCCCAGGGCCTTCGCCTGCGCGATCAACCCTTGTAGCGTGGCGGGGTCCAGCCTGGGTTCGCGGGAGAGGATCCAGAAGTAGGAGCGGTCCGGCCCGCAGATCATCGAGTAGCGTTTGGGCTCCAAGGCGATGATGGTGTAGGCCCCGTAAAAAGGTCCGAAAAAGGAGACTTTCAGGCGACCCTCCTGACTGGAACCGATGAGGACGGCCCGACCCTCAGCCTTCGACCACTGCCCTTTGGCAGCGTTCCAGCCACGGTTCAGCACCTTGACGCTGCCATCCGCGTTGAGGCTGTAAGTGGCCGTGACCTTGGTCAGGCCCCGCTCGAAGCGATGGTCCAGCCGCGCCACCTCGTGCCACTCGCCCAGGTAGCGCTGCAGGTCGAAATTTCGCACGGGCGTGATGCCTTCCGGAAGGCGGATACATCCCGTGACTGCCAAGACAACCATCGAGGCCGGCAGGTACACGATCCGCTTCATTGGAACTCCCTGAGGGGTGGGTGGGGTCCTGGGTGGAGCCCCTGGCAACACTCCACGGCTGGCTCCGGGCAGGATGCCACGAAAGGTCGACGGCAGGGGGGTCTGCAGGCGTTCCAAGAGCCAGCCAGGTTTCACCCTGCACCGGAACAGCCTGGCATGGCGTCCCCTGCCGCTTCCCCGGGAGGGGGCTTTCCGGGCACGGGCCGATGACGCTCAGACCCGGGGCGCGTCCAGCCCGAACTCCGCCCAGCCCTCCTTGGTGGGGCCGTAGGTGCTGGGCACATGCAGTCCCGCCTGGCGCAGGAGGACGGTCATCTGGCCGCGGTGGTGGGTCTGGTGGCTGACCAGGACGTATAGCGCGAAGGCGCCGGTCCAGGTCTCGCCGTAGAGGCTGAAGTTGCGGCCCAGCTCGGTGTTGCTCCAGCTGCCCATGTGATCCAGTAAGGAGTCGCTCACGGCGCGGTAGGCGGTGGCAATCTCGGCCATGGTTGGCGGTGGTGGAGTGGCGATGAAGCCGTCGGGGCCCAGCCCCACGGGCCCCTTCACCTTGAGGCCCAGGTTCTGCGGCAACTCCAGGACCGTCTCCACCAGGTGCCAGGCGAGGCGCCGCAGGTCCCGGTGCTGAGGGTCCACTGCCTGGTGGGCTGCGGCATCAGGGATGGCCCCGAAGACCGCCAGAGTCTTCTCCGCCTCCTGCTGCCAGATGGTCTTGAAGTCATCCACGCGACGGAACATGCCTACCTCCGGGAAAGCTGCCGGGAAGCATAGCGCAATGCGACCGGCTGCATCACCTGGCGGTGGCGTGCTTGACCACAGGCATCAGGCAGCTGGGCCCCCCGGCCGGGGCTACCCGCCTTGCCGTAGAATGGCGGATCCATGTCCGCGTCCACCTTCCCGAGCCTTCCCAAGTACCCCGCCCTCCTGGCCTGCCTGGGCATCATCGCGGCCATCTGCGTGGTCGAGTGCAAGACGCCAGACCAATTGAGCATCGCCACGCTCTACTTCTTTCCGGTGGCCTGGGCCACCTGGGTGGGAGGTGTGCGATGGGGCGCTGTCGCGGCCATCTCGGCTTCCGCGGCCTGGGGCATCGCCAACTACGCCACAAGCCCTGTCTACGACCACATCGGCTACCGGGCCTGGACCATCGCCAATGATTTGGTCGTCTACGGCTTCCTCGTCGGCCTGGTGGACCGGGCTCACCGGTCGCTGGACGCCCAGAGGGAGGCCACGGAGGCCCTGCAGCAAGCCCTGGTGGAGGTCCGGACCCTCGAATGCCTGCTGCCGGTCTGTGCTTGGTGCAAGCGGGTTCGCGACGACAAGGGTTACTGGGGACAGATCGAGGACTACCTCACCAAGAACCGCGGCACCCTCCTCAGCCACGGCATCTGCCCGGAATGTGCAGAGGCCTCCCGCCGGGAGGCGGCCTTGGACAAGGAGGCCAGGCAGGTCTGAAGCGGTAGCCTCAGACGGGCGTCACAGCCCTCCGCTTAGTAGGCCAGACCTCCCGGCGGCGGGCACGAGCGAGCCGCAAGATGAGTTCGCCGCGCAGGTCCGAGGGATCCACGATGGCATCCACGTGCAGGTCCGCCCCCAGCTTCTTCAGGTTGATGTCCTCGTTGTACTCGTCGCGGAGCTGTTGCACGTAGGCAGCGCGTTCCGCTTCCGGTTTCTCGGCGATCTTGTTGGCGAAGACCGCGTTCACCGCGGCCTCGGCACCCATCACCGCGATGCTGGCGGTGGGTAGGGCGAGCGTGGCGTCGGGATCGAAACCGGGTCCCGACATGGCGTAGAGGCCCGCGCCGTAGGCCTTGCGCACCACCACGCAGAAGCGCGGCGTGGAGCAGGAGGCCATGGCGCTGATCATCTTGGCGCCATGGCGGATGATGCCCTGCTTCTCCACGGCGCTGCCGATCATGAAGCCCGGCACGTCGCTGAGGAAGACCAGGGGGATGCCGAAGGCGTCGCAGAGGGTCATGAAACGAGTGGCCTTGTCGGCGCTGTCCACGAAGAGCACACCGCCCTTCACGCGGGGCTGGTTGGCCAGGATGCCCACGGGCTTGCCGTTCATGCGCGCCAGGCCCGTGATGATCTCCCCGGCGAAGAGTTTCTTCACTTCCAGGAAGCTGCCCTCGTCCACCAGGCCCTCGATGAAGTCCTTCATCTGGAAGGGGGCCATGATGTCGGTCGGGACGAGGGTGGTCAGATCCTTCGCCTTGGGCGAAACCGGCCTGGGTTCGGCCACGGGCACCGCGTCCTCGCAGTGCTGGGGGAAATACCCCAGGTACTGCCGGCAGAGGGCGATGGCCTCCACCTCGGTCTTGCAGAGGAAGTCCCCGCAGCCGCTCACAGAGCAGTGCATCCGTGCGCCGCCGAGATCCTCCAGCGAGATCTTCTCGCCGATGACCATCTCCGCCATGCGCGGCGAGCCCAAGTACATGCTGGCGTTGCCTTCCACCATGACCACCACGTCGCAGAAGGCGGGGATGTAGGCTCCGCCCGCCGCCGAGGGCCCGAAGAGCAGGCACACCTGGGGCACCAGACCGGAGAGCGCCACCTCCATGTGGAAGATGGTCCCGGCGTGGCGGCGGCCCGGGAACATGTCCAGCTGATCCGTGATGCGGGCCCCGGCGCTGTCCACCAGGTAGAGCATGGGCACCTTCAGGCGCAGCGCCACTTCCTGGATGCGGATGATCTTCTCCACCGTGCGGGCGCCCCAGCTGCCCGCCTTGATGGTGCTGTCATTGGCCATGAGCACCACCGGGCGGCCGTCCACCGTGGCCGTTCCCGTGATGACGCCATCCGCAGGCAGATCCTTGTGCATGGCATTGGCGAAGAGGCCATCCTCCACGAAGCTGCCCTCGTCCACCAGCAGGCGGATGCGTTCCCGGGCGAAGAGCTTGCCGGCCTCGGCATTCTTCTCGTGGGCCTTGGCGGCGCCGCCCTTCTTGATGCGGTCAACCTCCGACTGGAACTGCTCTGATTGCATGGGAACCTCGGGATGGATCCTTCAGCATATGCGATCCTGAATCGATGGCGGACGCGGAGACAGTGAGGCGCAGCGGGTTCCTGACGGCGCCCTTCGTCCTCCTGTGCGCCTTCTACTTCCTGGTGTTCGCGGCCGGCTACCAGCTTTTCCCGGTGGTGCCCCTGCACCTGCGTGATCTGGGCGCGAGTCTTGCGGAGAGCGGGCGCTTCCAGACGGCCTTCATGCTGGGCTCGGGCTTCGGTTCTCTGTTCACGGGGCCCCTGGGCGACAGGCTCGGGCAACGGCGGGTGCTGCGCGTGGCGTCCCTGGCGCTGGTGGCGATCCTGGTGACCTACGGCTTCCTCAAGGTGCGCTGGGTGTTCTACCTGCTCGCGCCGCTCCACGGCGTGCTCTGGTCGGCGCTGCGCACCGCCTCCATCGCCAAGGTGGGCCACATCCTGCCCCTCGAACACCGGGCCCAGGGCTTGTCGCTCTTCGGCCTGACCGGACCCGGCGGCGTGGCCGTGGGTCCCCTGGTGGGCCTGTGGCTCATGCCCCACCTGGGCTTCGCCTGGATGCTGATCCTGCTGGCGGGCGTTTTCGCAGTGCTGCACGGACTCATCGGCGCCCTACCCCGGGAGGCCCCGAGGGAAATTGAGCCCGCGGCCCTGTTCCAGTGGCCCGACCGGGCCGTGTGGGGGACGGTGGCCGTGATGATGCTGGTGGGCCTGGGCTTCGGCCCCATGCCCCCGTACAGCGCCCAGGAGGCGAAGGCGCTGGGGATGACCTGGCCCTCGACCTTCCTCACCTGCTTCGCCCTGGGCATGATGGCCATCCGGGGCCTGCTGGGGCTGACGGGCATGGGCCGGCGCCCCGTGGCCCTGCTGCCGTACATGATTGCCCTGGCCGCCTCAGGCTATGCCCTGCTGGCCTTCCTGCCAGGCGGCATGGCCCGCCACCTGCTCTCCGGGCTCACCTACGGTGCCGGCTACGGCATGGTCCACACCCTGCTGATCATGAACATCTTCGCCACCACGCCACCCCAGCGCACCGGGGCCGCGGTGGGAGCCCTCTTCTTCGCGTTCGACGCGGCCACGGCCCTCGGCGCCCTGGGCCTGGGCTGGGTCATGGAGCACCTGAACTTCCGCTGGGGCTGGGCCATCGGAGCGGCCCTGATGGCCCTCTCCATCCCCGTGGCCCGCCGCATCGTCCGGAAGAGTGCCGCTATGACAACCGAGCCGGTGCCCTCTGGCATCCTGGAGGGATGAGCACGCGGCAGGGGAGGAATCTCACTTGGGCGACCACTCGCCACAGGCGCATGGGACAGGCTGCGAAGCAGACATCCCCGAAGGAGCGAGCGCCATTGTCGCGCGTCAAGCCGAAACCCGAAGGGTGCCTGCGAAGCGGGAGCGACGCGGGCACAGGTGGTGCCTCATGACGGATCTTCCCAGATTTGCCACAAGGCTCGTCACGCGCCAGTTCGCCTTGATGTGGGCGCTGACTTTCGTCACCTTTTTTGCAGCCTTCCAGCTCTTCCCGACGGTCCCACTTCGCCTGCGGGAACTGGGCGCAAGCTTGGCGGAAAGCGGCCGCTTCCTGAGCCTCTTCACGGCGGGGAGCGCCCTGGGCGCCCTGTTCACTGGCCCGCTGGGAGATCGCCTGGGCCATCGTCGGCTGGTCGTCACCTCGGCCCTGCTCTTCGCGGGCTTCCTGGCAGCCTATGCCCTGATGCCCACCCGCTGGGGCATCTACCTGCTGGCCTTCCCCCACGGCATTGTCTGGTCGGGACTGCTGACAGCCACGATGGCCTCGCTGGCCCATGTGCTGCCCGAGGATCGCCGTGCCGATGGACTCAGCCTCTATGGCCTGGCCAGCCCAGGCGGCGTCATCGTGGGGCCCTTGCTGGGACTGTGGATTTTCCAGCACTGGGGCTTCGCACCCATCGCCTGGTACCTGGCTGCCTGCTTCCTCCTGCTGGGTGCCATGGCCACCACCTTGCCCGAAGATCATGCCCATGGACGGCCTGAAGGCTTCAAGTGGCCGGATGCCGCCGTGCTCACGCCCTGCCTGGTCCTGTTCTGCATCGCCCTGGGCTACGGCGCCCTGAACAGCTACACGGCCCAGGAGGGACTGGCCCTGGGGATGAAGCTCCCCTCAGCCTTCCTCTCCTTCATGGCCGTGGGCATGGTGCTCATGCGCCTGGTCATGCTGCGCCGGGGCTTCGGCAGCCGACCCAGCCGCAAGCTGCCCGGCATGCTCCTGGGTGCCTTCGCGGGCCTGGCCCTCCTGGCGCTCCTGCCCGGCAGCATGGCGCGGCACATCGCCTCGGCGCTGCTCTACGGAGCGGGCTACAGCATGCTGCACACCCTCCTCAACGCGAAGCTGCTGGAGTCTGTGGACCCCCAGCGCCGCGGCTCGGCCTTCGGTGCCCTCCTGTTCGCCTTCGACGCGGGCATCGGCCTCGGCAGCCTCAGCCTGGGCTGGATCATCGGGCACTACGGCTACCGGCTCGGCTGGGGCCTGGGTGCCTTGGCCATGCTCGCGGCGCTGCCCCTGGCGCTGAGGCTCAGCCGGGACTGATCAGGCCCTTCGATGCAGCTTGTGCACGCTGGCCTGGTCCAGGCACTTCACCAGTATCTCGTCGATGTTCACGTGGTCGGGGAGCATCAGGCACCAGCGGACGCACTCGGCCACGTCGTTGGCGCTGAGGGGCTTCACGCCCTGGTAAACGGCCTTGGCCTTGTCGCCATCCTTCAGGCGGACGTCCGAGAATTCCGTTTCAGCCATGCCGGGATCCACGGAGGTCACGCGGATATGCTCGCCATTCAGCTCTAGGCGCAGGCTGTGGGCCATGGCCTTCACGCCGAACTTCGACGCGCAGTAGACGCTGCCTCCTTCGTAGGGCTGGTGGCCGGCGGTGGAGCCGATGAAGAACACGTGCCCCCAGCCCGCCTTGCGAAGGTGGGGGAGGCCAGCCCGGATGGTCTTCACCACACCTTCGACGTTAGTGCGCAACATTGCCTCTAGATCCTCGTCCGGCGTCTCCCACATCTTGTAGGTGCCGCTGGCTAGGCCCGCGTTGGCTACCAGCACGTGCAGGCCCCCCAGGGATGCGGCGGCCGCCTCGACGAAGGCGTTCACGCTGCCCGTGTCGCGGGTGTCCACCGCGCCTGCGAAGACCTTCACGCCATGAGTCCGGGTGAGCTCATCAGCCAGGGCTTCGACCCGCTCCCGCCGACGGGCACCCAGGGCCAGGTGGCAGCCCTGGGCGGCCAGCAGGCGTGCCATGGCCGCGCCGAAGCCGCTGGACGCGCCGGTGATGAGGACGATGGGATGGTCGGGGCGCACGGGAACTCCTAGGGGTCAGCGGTAGTTGCGGTGGAACTCGCCCAAGGCTTCCACCACTTTCTGGATCTTCTCCGTCGGCGGCAGGATGGTGGTGCGGAAGTGTGCCGTGCCCTCGGCCTGGCCGAAGCCTGAACCCGGTACCACACAGATGCCCGTCTGCTCCAGCAGGGCCAGGGCGTAGTCGAAGTCGGTCCGGCCGGGGGGCAGCACGATGCTTGGGAAGGCGTACATGGCCCCCGCGATGACGTTGCAGGCGATGCCCTCCACGCGGTTCAGGCCCTCGGCCAGCAGGAGGGCCCGCTGCTTGAGCGTGTCGAGGATGGCGCCCCGCTCCGCGGCATACTGGGCGTGCGAGGGCATACCGGGCCTCGGCGGCCGCACCATGGCGTAGGTCGCGGCCTGACCGGCCAAGTTAGCGCAAAGGCTTACGCTCTGGAGCTTCAGGATCTGGGCCGCCACGTCCTCGGGCACGTTCCGGTACTCGAAGTAGCCGCCCCTCACGCCGCACTCGCCCAGGAAGCCCTTGGAGCAGGAGTGGAAGCTGAAGAGGGATACGTCCTTCACTTCCATCTGGTGCAGGACCTTGGCGAAGGAGATGAACTCGTCGCCTGCCAGGTAGATGTTCTCTTGGTAGACCTCGTCCGCCAGGATCGAGAGCCCGTGGGCCTGCGCGAACGCGACGATCATCGCGATGTTGGCCTCGTCCAGCACCGCCCCCGTGGGATTGCCCGGGTTGATGACGCAGATGGCCTTCACCGCCGTGCCCTCGGCCTTGGCCTGGGCCAGGGAGGCCTCCAGCATGGGCCGGCTCAGCTTCCAGCCATTGGCCTCGTCCAGGTAGTAGGGCACCATTCGCCCCTCGTAGAGGGTGATGGTCGCGGAGTACAGCGGGTACTGGGGGATGGGCACCATGATGCCGTCCCCGGGGCCGCTGATGAGCAGGCGCAGGATGGTCTGCACGCCCTTGCTGGCGCCGTCCGTCAGGAAGATGGCATCCGGATCCACGCCGATGTGGTCGCGCTCGAGGATGAACTCGGCCACAGCCTCGCGGATGAAGCACACGCCGCGGCTCTCGCTGTAGGCGCCGAGTCCGTGCTTGGTGCCCGCGAGGATGGCCTTCGCGGCCTCCACCACGTCGGGCGGGAAGGCCCCGGGTGCCCGCTCCATGAGCTGCGGATACTCGCAGAGGGCCAGGATCTGGCGATTCCAGGTGAGGGCCTTCTGCCCCAGGGATTGGGGGTTGCCGATGTTGCAGTAGATGATCTCGCGCCCCTGCTTCTCGAGCTCGGCCGCCCGGGCCACGATGGGCCCCCGCACCGCATACTCGGTGTCGAGGACGGCCTTTCCCAGGTCGGTCAATCGGATGGTCATGGGCACTCCAACCCTTGAGTTTACCCCCAGACCCAGGTGTGACCCGCGTCATCCTACTCAGCGTCAGGACCCGCGGCCTTTGGCAAGGGCGCCCGCAGCGATAGACTGGGAGTTCTGCCCCTCCCAACGACGCCATCACTCAACCTTCCCTCCCAAGAGGCACGCATGCTCGGTTTCACGCTCTCCCCTGAACAGCTGCACGAAAAAGAGCGTGCCCACACTTTCGCTGAGAAGATCATGCGGCCCGTGGCCCGCAAGTACGACGAGACCGGGGAGTGGGCCGTGGATGTCTACAAGGCCGCCTGGGACCAGGGTTACCTGCAGGCCCTGGTGCCCGAGGACTGTGGCGGACCCGGCGCCAGTCAGGTCGATGAGGCCATCGTCTGCGAGGAGCTGGCCTGGGGCTGCGCCGGCCTCTACACTTCCATCATGGCCAACGGCCTCGCCATGACGCCATTGCTGGTGGCAGGCAGCCCTGAGCAGAGGAAGAAGTGGCTGGGCATGCTCGCGGAGGAACCCAAGTTCGCGGCCTTCTCCCTGTCCGAACCCAATGCGGGCTCCGATGCCGGCGGCATGACCTGCCGCGCCGAGAAGAAGGGTGACAAGTACATCGTCAACGGCACCAAGTGCTACTGCACCAATGGCGGCTACGCCGACTGGTACGCCCTCTTCGCCAGCACCGATCCCAGCAAGGGCGCCCGTGGCACCAGCTGCATGATCGTGCCCCGCGACACGCCCGGTCTGGTGGTGGGCAAGGCCATGGACAAGATGGGCCAGCGCGCCAGCAACCAGGTTGAACTCTACTTCAACGACGCCGAGGTGCCCGCGGAGAACATCCTGGGCAAGGAGGGCATGGGCTTCATCATCGCCATGAAGACTCTCGATCAGACCCGCGCCGCCGTGGCCGCCGGGGGCGTGGGCGTGGCTCGCGCCGCCTTTGAGATCGCGCTGGAATATGCCAAGACCCGCATCCAGTTCGGCCAGCCCATCTTCGCCAACCAGGCCATCAGCTTCATGCTGGCGGACATGGCCAAGAAGATCGAGGCCAGCCGCCTGCTCACCTGGCAGGCCGCCTGGATGACCGACAACGGCATCAAGAACTCCAAGCAGAGCGCCATCGCCAAGACCTTCGCGACCGACACCGCCATGGAAGTCAGCACCGACGCCGTGCAGATCCTCGGCGGCAATGGCTACAGCCGCGACTACCTCGTGGAAAAGTGCATGCGCGACGCCAAACTGTTGCAGATCTATGAGGGAACGAACCAGATCCAGAGGCTCGTCATCGCGAAAGAGATCCAGCAGGGGAATTGATTACAGGGACCTCAACGCTCACGCGGGTCAGGAGCGAACGCGCCTGAAGGCCGCGCTCTGAGTGGGGCACCCGCTGGTTCGTTCAATCAATCAGGTAGGCAACACTCTCCAGCGAAGGCGGCTCCAGAAGGGAACCAGAGCGCACCCGTGCCGCCTCCCGGTCACTGCGCAACAGGCTCATACTCGATCCATGACGGAACCCGGACGATCCTGGCTGCCCCGAGCCCTGGTGGCGGCGGTGCTATCCGCCGCCGCCATGGGCGGCATGGCCCTGCTTACGGCGCCGCCCGAGGGGCTCGCCCCATTGCCTGCATTGGCCCTCATCCTCGGAACCATGGGCCTCGGGACCCTGATCGGTCTCAGGGTCCGTGTCCGTTGGCTAGACCAGCCAAGGTTCCTGCTGGCTGAACGGCGATGGGCCCAGGGTGACCACCCCTATGACATGCTCCAGATTCTTGGGTCACCACTCTGGAACCGAGGGGAGCTAGGCTACCGGATCCTCCAGCTGAGGAGCCTCCTCCAGTTCTCCCTCGGCGACCGGGACCGGGCCTGGCTGGATGCCCTGGAAGCGCAGCTCGCCCGGCTCCCGCTCTGGAAGCGGCTGGTGGTCTCCCGGGCCTTCCGCAAGGTCCCGGGCACCCCTTCGGCCCGGCGGGTGGCCTGTGGTGTCCGCCTGATGTCTCTGGCCCCTCAGATGGGCCGGCTGAGGCACCTGCAGGGGATCCTGCTGCTCCGGGTGGCCGAGCCGGAGGCCCTGCACCGGGCCTGGGTCCACTTCGAGGAGACCCTGCCTCTTTCCTGGGATGACCCCCTCATCCTGGAGGACCTCATGTTGGCCGGCCTTCAACACGGACGGGAGGATCTGGCCGAGCAGGCGCTGGCAGTCCTCATGTCCCGCCACGGGGATTCCCGACTGCCCTGGGATCGGGCCGCCGCCGGCATGCACCTCCTCAGGAACCACCGCTACGCGGAAGCCCTCGCGTTGGTCCAGAACCTGCCCCCGGAGCGGCGCACCCACCCCCTGCACTGGCTGGCGGAGACGGTCTCCCGGCGCCAGCTGGGGGATCGGGAGGGTGCCTGGAAGGTGGTCGAACGCGCCATCGGCCACCTGCCCGGCGCCTTCCGGCTCTGGATGGAGCGGTATCAGATCGCCCTGGAGCTGCACCGTGACGAGGATGCCCTGCTGACCCTCGAGCGGGCCTGGGACACCATCCCGGAAGGCGAGGAGGGCGATTCCTTCCGCCAGGAGTGGCACCTCCGTCGCGCCGAATTCGCCTTCTGGTGGGAGGATCGCCCGGCCTTCGCCAGGGAGCTCCTGGACCGGGTCCCCAGCGATCAGCAGGGTGACCACCACCCACCCCTGAGGCTCCAGATCCTGGTGGCCGAGGGAGGGTACGAGGCCGCCTACGCGGAGGTCCTGACCCTGCTCAAAGAACAGCCCGGAGACGCGGATCTGCTGCTGCTGCAGGCGGACTGCCTGGCTGGCATGGCCGCCTGGGAGGCCCTACGGCCCTACCTGGACGGCCTGCCGGAAGCCTGCCGCGAACGGCCCACATTCTGGCACCTGCGGGGACTGGCGCGCTCCCACCAGGGGGATGCGCTACCCGCAAGGCTGGACCTGGAGCGGGCCGCGCGCATGGACCCCCACGGGCTCCGTTTCCTGCTGGACGCGGGCCACGCTTGCGCCGAGCTGGGCGACTGGGATCGCGCCGAAGGCCACTGGCGGCAGGCCCTCCAGGTCGATTCCCAGGCCGAGGAAGCGCTCATCCACCTGGCTGAGGCCCGCCGGGAGCTGGAGGACCTGGACGGGGCCCGCCGCTACCTCCGGGAATGCCTGCTGCACCATCCGGAGAGCGTGGACGCCCAGACCCGCCTTGCGGAGCTGGAGGCCAACTAGGAAGAGAGCTCGCTCTTCAGCAACGCCAGCTTGGTGTCGTAGCGGGACTGCATCTCAGGCATGGCCCACTTGCGAGCCTTCTCGAGGGCCTTGATGGCCTCCTTCCGCTGGCCCTGGGCCAGGGCCAGACGGGCCTGGATCAGGTAGAAGTCCGGCTCCTGGGGCAGCAGCTTGATCGCCTGCTTGATGCGCTTCCCTGCTTCCTCCCAGTTGCTGTCCTGGAGGGCCTCCTCTGCTAGGAAGGCGTTGAAGAAGGGATCCCGCTTCCGGACCTCGAGGCCGCGATCCCGGTAGGCCTGAGCCTCCACCTCCCGGCCCTGGGCCCGCAGGAGGTTCTCCAGGTTGCCACAGGGAGCGCCATCCTTGGGATCGGTCTCGATGGCTTTCAGGAAGGACTTTTCGGCCTCGCCCTCCTGCCCGAGGTTCCGCTGGACCACACCCAGGATGTTCCAGCCCACGCCCAGGTTCGGATCCATCTCGATGGACCGGTGGGCGGACTTCAGCGCCTCCTCCGAGCGGGACTCGGCCATCAGCTCAACGGCCCGGTTGCTGTAGAACAGGGCCAGCACGCGTTTCGGCTCCAGGGGCACGATGAGCTGCGTGTCCCGCCTGATCTCCGGGAGGAAGTCCGCGATCAGTTCCTGCCCAATCGTGCCGGAGGGAACGACGGCCACGACGTGCCGCTCGTAGCGCACCGTGGTCCCCACCCGCCGCCACCGGCTGACCCGTAGCGATTCCCCATACCGGGCCTCAAGGCCGATGGATTTGCAGGCCGCCACATAGAGCGCGGTCAGGGTCAGGCAGTTGGCCTTGCGATCCCGCCAGGCTTCAATGGGGGTGCGGGTGTACGCGTTGTCGTAGGTTATTCCAAGGCCGCCTTCTTCGGGGGGCGTGAAAAAGGACTTGAGTAGGTAGCCGACCTTGGTGGCGACCCCCATGTGCCCGATGGTCTGTTTCTGGGTGAAGGTTTTCAGCTCCGGGGGGGCCTCGAAGGGATCCTCCCCTGCCGCCAGGAGGGCCGCACAGAACAGGAGGGGTAGAGGTCGCAGGCGCACGAGGAGCTCCCGACACAACATAGGTCTACGGACAGGGGAATCAACCGATTATGCGATCCTGGAGACGTTCGAGGGGAAAACATGTCCAAGCCGACCGCCGTGGTTTGCGCCTATTCCAGTGTGGGAACCGCGGCCCTGGAGGGGCTGCTGGAGGCGGGCGTGGAGGTGCGCGCCCTCTATACTTATGCCCAGGGGCCGGACGAGCTGTGGTTCACGCCACCCGCGGTGTTGGCCGCGGCCCAGGGCATCCCGGTGTCCAAGGCCCCGGCGTTCAACGAGGATGGGGTTTACGAAGCCATCCGGGACTTCCGTCCAGATTTCCTCTTCAGCTTCTACTTCCGGGAGATGATCCAGGCCCGGTTCCTGGAGCTTCCGCGGCTCGGCGCCTACAACCTGCACGGCAGCCTGCTGCCAAAGTATCGAGGCCGGGCACCCATCAATTGGGTGCTGGTGAAGGGTGAGCCCGAGACCGGCGTCACCCTCCATGCCATGACCCCCAAGCCCGACGATGGCTTCATCGTGGCCCAGGCGCGCCTGCCCATCGCCTGGGACGAGACCGCCCTCAGCCTCACGGACAAGGCCGCCGCCGCCGGGCGGGAGCTCGTACGGGAGGCCATCCCCGGTCTCGTGGACGGTTCCGGCCTGCGCATCGACCAGAAGACCCTTGGCCCCTCCACCTACTTCGGCGGGCGCAAGCCGGCCGATTCCCGGCTGGACTTCGCCATGACCGCCGCCGAAGCCTTCAATCAGGTCCGTGCCGTGGCGGACCCCTGGCCCAATGCCTTTCTGGAGACGCCCCTGGGGACGGCCAAGGTCGCCTGGGCCCTGCCGACGGCGGAGTCCTGCCCTCAGGGACAGTTCCGCCTCTCCCGGGAGGGCGTGGTGCTCGGCTTTGCGGACGGCGCCCTGCGCCTGCACACCCTCAAGGTCCGGGGACTGCGGGTGGAGCGCCCCAGCGACCAGGCGAGCACCCTGCGTGATCTCGGGCTGTCAGAAGCTTGATCTCTGGCGTCCGCCCAAGCCTCGATGCCCCTGCCACCCTTCCCTTTTGGCCGGGAACGACTTCTGGGGCCATGCCGGGGTCGCATTGGGATATCCTGGGCCGGTTTCCCAAAAGGCAATCCATGCGAAGCGTCATCATCGGTAGCGGCATCGGCGTGCCTTCGCACGTCATCACGAACGAGGCCCTGTCCCGGCTCATGGACACCTCGGACGAGTGGATCCGCGTCCGCAGCGGCATCCAGGAGCGGCGCTACGCCGATCCGGGCCAAGGTTCGACCGATCTGGGGGTGATCGCCGCCCGCAACGCCATCGCCGATGCCGGCCTGACGTCTGCCGACATCGACGCGGTCCTCTTCGCCACCATGACGCCAGACCATGTCCTGCCCGGCAATGGCCCGCTCCTGCAGGCCGCGCTGGGCCTCCGGGACATTCCCACCTTCGATATCCGCCAACAGTGCAGCGGCTTCCTCTACGGATTGGAGCTGGCGGACCTGGTCATCCAGAGCGGCCGCTACCGGCGCGTCCTCCTCGTGGGCGCCGAAGTTCATTCGCCCTTCATGCCCTGGCACCTGGGCTGGGACACGCTCATCGGGCTCTCCACCCGCGAGATCACGGAAGCCGAGCGGGCCGCGAACACCGCCATCCGGGATCGGACCGTCCTCTTCGGGGATGGCGCCGGGGCCGTGGTCATCGAGGCCCGCGACGGAGAGACGGGCCTGGGGCCGATCCGACTCCACACGGACGGCACGGCGGCCGGCGTGCTGACGATGCCTGGCGCCAGCTTCAAGCGGAGGCCCTTCGTGTCGCATGAGCAGATCGACGCGGGGGAGACGGTTCCGGTCATGTCCGGCAAGGAAGTCTTCAGGACCGCCGTGACCTTGATGCCCCAGGCAGTTCGGGAAGTCTGCGCTCTATCGGGCCTGGCCGTGGAGGATCTGGACCTGCTGCTCATCCACCAGGCCAACCTCCGCATCATCGAGGGGGTGCAGAAGGCGCTCGGCCTGCCCCCGGAGAAGGTGCCGCACAACGTCGAGCGCTGGGGCAACACCACGGCCGCCACCCTGCCCATCCTGTTCCACGAGTGCCGCCAGCAGGGCCTGATCAAGCCCGGCATGAACCTCGGGTTCACGGCCCTGGGCTCCGGCCTCCACTGGGGCGCCGCGCTCTACCGCACCTAGCCGACCGCCGGGTCGCGGAGCGTCCTGCGGGGCAGGACAGCGGAGCGAGGATCCGGCCAGGAGGCTATGCCATTGGCCAGTTGCCCAGTGCACATCTCCAGATCTAGAATCCCCTCACCGCTACTGGAGTAACCATGCGCACCGCCTCCCTGGCCTTGGCCCTGTTCGTCCCCGCACTCGTCCTTTCGGCCGGGACCACCAAGCCGAAGAAGCCGGCCTCGGGGCTCATCAGGTCCGCAAAGGAGGCGAAGGCCATCGCTGAGCGGGAGACCGGCGGCAAGGCTACCTCCGCCCGCCGCATTCCTCTGAACGGGGCCTCTGGCGGATGGGAAGTGGAGGTCCGCATGCCCCGTGAGGACAAGGGCTGGCGCTGCATCATCGATGCAGACACCCGGATGGTCCACAGCAAGACCCGCATCGACCAGCCTGGTGGCAATGGCCAGTCCGAAGGCCCCCTGCGTGTGGTCAAGGGAACACGCTGACGACGGCTCCCCGATCCGATCCGACCGTTCACCGGTTTTTTCCACCGCCAGACCTGGATGGCTTGCCAACAGGCCTAGAATCGTATCCGTGGCCGATGCCACTAGGAGAACGACACATGGGTCTGATGGACTGGGGCAAAGCCCAATTCCTCGACATCCTCGAGTGGCTGGATGACTCCACCGACACCCTGGCCTGGCGTTTCCCCATGCGGGGTCAGGAAATCCAGAATGGCGGTCAGCTGGTGGTCCGCGAAAGCCAGGAAGCGGTGTTCGTCAATGAAGGCCAGATGGCGGATGTGTTCAAGCCCGGTACGCACCGGCTGACCACCCAGAACCTGCCCATCCTCGCCACCCTGAAGGGCTGGAAGTACGGCTTCGAAAGCCCTTTCAAGAGTGATGTCTATTTCATTTCCACGAAGCTCTACAACGACCTGAAGTGGGGCACGTCGAACCCGATCATGATGCGTGATGCCGACTTTGGCATGTTGCGCATCCGGGCCTTCGGCATTTACTCCATCAAGGTCGTGGACAGCGCCACCTTCCTGCGCCAGCTGGTGGGCACCAACGGTGTCTACACGGTGCCCGACATCAGCGAGCAGCTCCGCAAGACCATCATGAGCCGCTTCACCGACGCCCTGGGCGAAGCCAAGATCCCCGCCCTGGACCTGGCCGCGAAGTACGACGAGATCTCCGACTTTGTGAAGCAGAAGCTGCAGGAGGAGTTCAAGACCATGGGTCTGGAGCTCTCCAAGTTCTTCGTGGAGAACATCAGCCTCCCCGAAGAGGTCGAAGCCATGATGGACAAGCGCACCGGCGTGGGCATGATGGCCCCGGTCATGGGCGCCTACACCCAAATGCAGGTGGCCGACAGCATCCCCCTCGCGGCCCAGAACCCCGGTGGCGTGGCCGGCCTGGGCATGGGCATGGGCGTGGGCTTCGGCATGGGCAACATGATGGGCCAGCAGATGGCCAGCGCCCAGCAAGGTCTCGGCCAGCAAGGCTTCCCTGCCGGTAGCGCCCCCGCCGCTGCGGCCCCCGCGAAGTCGCTGAAGGAAGAGCTGACCGAGCTCAAGGAACTCTTCGACGGCCAGCTTATCAGCCAGGTCGAATACGACGCCCAGCGCGCCGTCATCATGAAGAAGCATGGCATGGGGCAATAGAATTCAGTCATCAATGGAGAGGATGCGGCCTTCGGGCCGCATCCTTTTTCTGCGCGTGGGCGCAGCCCGCCCGACTGAAGCCTAAACTCTCACTCGTGGTGATGCTGATGCCCCTCCGGCTCATGCTCATGCACGAACCGGTGCTGGTGCCGCTGCGCCATGGCCGGAGTCTCGAAGTGAAGGGTGAGGTGGCGCACGCCGAAACGCTCCGCCAGCAGGTGTTCGATGCGCTGCTGGTGGGCCTCCGTATCCTCCAGCCGCTCGGCCTCCACGATGATGTGGGCAGTGCAGACTGTCAGGTGGCTGCAGACGCGCCAGGAGCGCAGGTCTTCGACGCCCGAGATGCCCGGCAGCCGGAGCAGTTCGGCCTTAGCCTCCTCCTGGTCGAAGGCGGCGCGATGCATGAGGATCCCCGCGGCGTCCCGCAGCAGCAGGAAGGCGCCACGCAGGATCACCGCCGCGATGCCCGCGGCCAGCAGGGGATCTACCCAGGTCCAGCCGGTGAAGCGGATCACCACCATGCCCACCACCACCGCCACATTGGCTAGGCTGTCCCCCAGGGCGTGGAGGTAGGCACTCCGCAGGTTCAGGTCCCGTTCCTGGCCGGACCCGCTGGCGGGAACCAGCACGAACGTCGCCGCCAAATTCAGGAGCAGCCCGGCCAGGGAGAAGCCGATGGCCCAGCCCAGCTTGATGGAGACTGGATGCTGAACCCGGTTCCAGGCCTCGTACAGCACGGCCCCCGCCAGGATCACCAGCAGCAGGACCCCCAGCAGCGTGTTGAAGATCTCGATCCGGTGCCAGCCATAGGTCCAGCGATCGCAGGGTTCGCGCCGATTGGCCAGCCGGATGCTGCCCAGGGCGAGCAGGTTCACCACCGCGTCATTCAGGTTCTCGAGGCTGTCGGACACCAGTCCCAGTGACCCGGTCCACAGGCCCCCGATCCCCTGGACCAGGAAGTTCAGGCCGAAGATCAGGGAGCTGAAGGCCAGCCGCCCCGTGGTCGTGGGCGTGTGGGAGTGGCTCATCATTGGCCCTTGTACTGGGGTTTGCGCTTCTCGCGGAAGGCAGCCAACCCCTCTAACCGATCCTGGGTGGGGATGACCTGGGCATAGCAGGCCTCCTCCAGGGCGAGCCCCGCAGGCAAGTCCAGGTCCAGCCCCTGGCTGATGGCCTGCTTGGCCATGCGAAGGGCGATGGGACCGTTCGGGAGGATTTCCCGCGCCAGATCCAGCGCCGCTTCCAGGGCCTTCCCGGCAGGCACCACGCCGTTCACCAGGCCGAGCCGACCAGCCTCCTCCGCATCGAAGCGCCGGGCGGTGAAGATCAGTTCCTTGGCCTGGGCCACGCCGACGAGGCGTGGCAGGCGCTGGGTGCCACCGGCGCCTGGGATGATGGCCAGGGCTGTCTCGACCAGCCCCATCTTAGCCTCGGCCCCCGCCAAGCGGAGATCCGCGGCCAGGGCCAGCTCCAGCCCTCCGCCAAAGGCGGCTCCCTCCAACACAGCGATCACGGGCATGGGCAGCGCCTCAAGCTCAGTGAAGGCGGCCCGGATGCCCTGAACAAAGATGGCCGCCTCTCCAGGTGTCATCCCGCCACGTTCCTTCAGGTCGGCCCCGGCGCAGAACACACCAGGGACCAGGCTGTGGAGGACCACCACTCGGACCGCGGGATCCGATGCGAGCGTCCCCACCGCCTTGCGGAATTCCATCAGGAGCTGGCGCCCCAGGGCGTTCTTCGCTCCGGGGCGGTCCAGCCCCACCAGGACGATGCCCGCGTCCGGTCCTTGGAGGTGCTCGACCCGGACCTCCATCAGCCCAGCTCGACGATGGGATCCCCTTCGTTCAGGAACTGCTCGGGAACCACGAAGACCTTCTTGACCGTGCCCTCCTCGGGGCTGCCCACGGGGATCTGCATCTTCATGCTCTCGATGATGACCAGGTCCTGGTCCTCGCCCACCGCATCGCCCTCGACGACGCAGACCTCCAGTACCTTCCCAGCCATCTCGGCCCGCACCACTGCCATTCAGTCACCTCACGCGGAGAATGGCCCAGTGTAACGGCTACTCGTCCCGGTCCGAGTCGCCGATCACCACCAGATCGTCATCCTCATAGGCGAAGTCGCCCTCCTCGATGAGGATCTCGCGGACTTTGCCGCCTTCGGGGGCATTGATGTAGAAGGAGGTGCGGGAGGAATCCGTGCCCTCGAGGATCAGCAGGGGCTCGTCCTCTTCCACTTCCTGGCCGGGGCGGACAAGGACGTCCACCACGTAACCCGGCCATTCCGCCCTCACAATCATGCTGCCCTCCTTCGGTTTCCTGTGACCTTGGCGGGGAGAGTATGGCGCCCTGGGGCTCCGCGCAAGTGCCGGAAGCCTTTCTTTTCGTCACAAGTCTTGTCTGGGATACTGGAGGGCTTGGAGGATGGAATGGCAGTCGCATGTGGCATCGTGGGTCTACCCAACGTGGGAAAATCCACCCTTTTCAACGCCCTCACCCGTGCGGGCGCGGCTTCGGCCAACTATCCCTTCTGCACCATCGAGCCCAATACCGGCGTGGTGGACGTGCCGGACCCGCGCCTGGCGCCTCTGGCGAAGATCGTGAACCCCCAGCGCATCCTGCCCGCGGCCCAGGAGTTCGTGGACATCGCGGGTCTGGTGCGGGGCGCCAGCAAGGGCGAGGGCCTGGGCAACGCCTTCCTGGGCCACATCCGGGAGACCGATGCCATCGTCCAGGTGGTCCGATGCTTCGAGGACGGCAACGTCACCCACGTCGAGGGCGGCGTGAACCCCGAGCGAGACCTCTCCATCATCGAGACGGAGCTGGTCATCAAGGACCTCGACGCCATCGAGAAGGGTCTGGAGCGCCATCGGAAGATCGCCAAGACTGGCAACAAGGAGTCCCTCGCCCTGGTGGCGGTGCTGGAACCCCTGTACACCACCCTCAATGACGGCAAGTGGGCGCGGACGGCCGGTCTCTCGACCGAGGACAAGGCCCTGGTCAAGTCCTACGGCCTGCTCACCCTCAAGCCCACCCTCTTCGTGGGCAACATCGGGGAGGAGGACATCCGGAACCCCGAGGGCAACCCCCACTACGTGAGGCTTATGGCCCTGGCCGCCGAACGTGGCGCCCCCTGCATCCCCATCTGCTCCAAGCTCGAGGCCGAGATCCAGGACCTCCCAGAGGAAGACCGGCCCATGTTCCTGGAGGAAGCCGGGCTCACCGAGCCTGGCCTGAACGTCCTCATCCACGCCAGCTACGATCTGCTGGGACTCCAGACCTACTTCACCGCCGGCGTGAAGGAGGTCCGGGCCTGGACCATCCACAAGGGCGACACGGCCCCCCAGGCCGCCGGGGTCATCCATACCGACTTCGAGAAGGGCTTCATCCGGGCCCAGGTCATCGCCTACGAGGACTTCATCCAATACGGCGGAGAGCAGGGCGCCAAGGACGCCGGGAAGATGCGGACCGAAGGTAAGGAGTATGTGGTGAAGGACGGGGATCTGATGAACTTCCTGTTCAACGTCTAGTCTCCCCTTCTAGGATTCAATTCCCGCACCCCCCAGCCCGATGCCATGGGGAAGGCGGCACGATGGATCTGGGGAATGTCAGCAACTGGACGGGGCGAGGGACTCCTCAGGAGGATCCGGCCTTGATCCGGCAGGCCATGCAGGACCTCCATGTTCAGGAGGTGGAGTTCCCCATCAAGGTGGAAGGGACGCACACCCTCCCCTACTCCTCCCGCGTCCACCATGTCGATCTCAAGAAGGGCCACATCCATCTCAAGCTCATCCGGCCCCTCCCCCACGAGCTGGCGGTCGGGGCCGCCTTCGACATGGTCTTCCTGCTGGGAGACCAGCGCTACTGGGCCCCCACACTGTTCCATGGGCGTGAGAACTACCTGCTGTACCGCTTCAGCATACCTACCAAGATGGCGCCCGCCGACCGCCGCCAGCACAAGCGCTACTCGTTCAGGCCCAGGGAAAAAGCCTACGTCGTGGCCCAGGACGGGGTCATCCCGGGTCATGGCATCTCGGGTCCCCTCGTCAATCTGTCGGAAGGAGGCTTGGCCTTCCGGGTGGACCGGGTCATGCGCCTGGACGACCACCTCCGGATCACTCCTGGGCTGGGGTTCTTTGATCGGGGCAAGTCCTTTCCCCTGATCAAAGTCCGGGACCTGCCGAACCTCCCCCTCTTCGAGGCCCGCGGGGTCCTGGCCAACGCCCAGGAGCGCCAGGGGGGGGTCATCATCGGCCTCCAGTTCCTGGATCTCCGGGAGTCCGAGCTCCGGGAGCTCCGGGTCGTCCTGGACATCCGCGAGCGCCTGCAGCGCGCGCCCGCGGTTTCAGCCACTGACCCTTCGCGCCCATCGGGTCCCCGGAACCTTGCCCTGGCCAAGGAGCCCGCGAACCGGACTGCCCCCGCCGGCGCCCTCAGCCCGGACGCTCTCAGGCTGCTGGGAAGACGCTCCACCCGTCTGATCCTGACCATGGCAGCGGGCCCTGAACGGGACCTGGTCTCCCAGACCCTGGACGCCACCGGCTACCGCCGTGTGGAAGCCGCCGATACGCTGGAGCTGGCCCTAGCCGAGTTGCGGGCGGACCGCTACTCCAGCTGCCCCTTGCTGCTCGTGGAGACCGGCGCCGGCGAAGCCGCGGCCATGAAAAAGATCCGTGACCTGCAGGGCGAACTCGGAAGCAGCCGGGAGTGGTCGGTGGCCTTGATGGCCAAGGGTGCCGTGCCGCCCGAGACCGGGGACCCGCTCATCCGCCCCATGGCCTGGCCAACGGCCGGAGAGGGCTCCTGGCTGTCGCTCCTGGACGAGTTGGCGGGGCTGGATTAGCAGCGGGGATAAACCAGGTCCTGCATCGAATTGGCAACCTAGATCGGGGTCACCTTCACCAGGTTGCCGCCGGCATCCACGCGGAGGAAGCCGTCTTCGATGCGGTTTCCGCCCCGCATGACCGGGTCTGCGGCATCCCGGGCGAGCAGGACGCCGCCCCGCGCGTTGCGCCGGACCACACACTCCTCGAGCGTGACCTCGGAGTCCTCCATGAGCAGGAGTCCCGTGTCCCTGCCCTCGTTGAGACTGCAGCGAACCAATAGCAGGCTGCCCCCGGCCTCCACCTGGATGCCGGCCCCGGCATTGCCGGAGATCTCGCAGGCATCCAGCACGCCCTGGCCGCCGTCCGCACAGTCCACGCCCAGGGACCGACCTTCCGAGAAGGTGCAGTTCCGCGCCTGGACGGTGGCTCCCCGGTGGATCAGCAGACCTGCGCCACCATTGGTCTGCACCTGGCAGCCTTCCAGGGTGGCCAAGCCCCGGTCCATGACCGACACACCGAAGCCGGCGTTCCCCGCCAGCCGGGTCTGGCGCAAGACGACATTGGCCCCCGCCAGGACGTGGACGCCGGCACAGCCGTGGTTCCCGATGTCCGACGATTCCACGACCACTTGGCTGTGCTCGAGCGCCAGCAGGCCGGCGAAACGGCTGTCCACTAACCGGCAACCCGTAAGCTGGAGCCGACCCTCACCTTCCACTTCCACCCCACCGGCCTCGCCCTGGAGGGTGGACCCCACCACGGTCGCCTGGCCCCGCCCACGGACCCTGAGGGCCGTGCCGGTTCCCGGTCCAATGACCACGCCCTCAAGGGAGACCTGGGCCCCTGATTCCACGTCGACACCCGTGCCCTGGAAATCCAGGATCTTGCCACCTTCCACCCGCGTGGATCCGGACTTGACCCTCAGGACGGCCTCAGCAGCGGGTCCCTGGAGGGTGAGCCCCCGCAGGGTGACCGCCTGGGCCTGGACGACCATGACGGGCCCAGAGCTGGCCTGGATGATCACCTCGCCGGGCTCGCCCAGGGCGAGGATGGCCACGTCCTTGTCCACCACCAGGGACTCCCGGTACACGCCGGGCAGCACCAGGATCTCGCTTCCGGTCTTGGCCTGCCTCAGTGCCACTTTCAAGCTCAGGCAATGGCCCTGCCCGCCCTTGCCGACCCGAATCCGGTGCCCTGAGCCTTCGGGCTCGGGTCGGAGGGTGGGTGGAGTGAGCGCCACCGTGACAGGCGGTGCCTCGCTGGAGCCCTGCAGGGCCTCACGGATGGCGGTTCCGAGGCTTTCCGCGTCGTGGTAGCGATCTTGCGGCTGCTTGGCCAGAGCCCGGTCCACCACGGTGATCAGAGACCCCGGCACATCCTTGAGGTCCGCGGGACGGATCGGTTCAGGCGCATGGCGAAGGATGCGGTTCAGCACGGAGGTGGTGCTCTCGCCCTGGAAGGGCTTGCGGCCGCCGGACAGGATCTCGTAGAGGATCACGCCCAGTGCGAACACGTCGGAGCTTGGGGTGGCGGTGCCCGTATCCAGGTATTCCGGCGCCATGTAACTCACGGTGCCCATCCAGACACCGGACTGGGTCAGGCCCGAGGGGCCCATGTGGGCCACACCGAAGTCCATGAGCTTGGCTTGGAGCCGCTTGCCCTGCCGGGTGACCAAGACGTTCGCGGGCTTGATGTCCCGGTGGACCACGCCACGGCCGTGGGCATAGCCCAGCCCCTCGCAGACCTGGGCCAGAACCTCCAGAAGGTCACCCTTGGGGGTCTTCCCTTCCCGGATCAGGGCCTCCAGCTCATGGCCATCCAGGAACTCCATGGCCAGGTAGTGCACCCCCTCGTCTTCGCCGAACTCGTAGATGGTGACGATGTGGGGATGGTTCAGCAGGGCCGCCGCCCGGGCTTCCCGCTCGAACCGGGCCTGGGCCTCGTCCCCGAAGGCCGTGCCGGCCGAGATGACCTTCAGCGCCACGTCCCGACCCAGCTTGGGATCCCGGCCCAGGTAGACCTCGCCCATGGCCCCCTTGCCCACCAGACGCACCACCTCGAATTTGCCCAGCCGATCCCGCATGGGACCCTATCGGCCTGGACCCTTCCGGCGTTCAATCTGGGCTATCTTGCCTCGATGGGCAGGCGCCGAAGGCGCTCCACCCGGACCGCCAGGGGGGGGTGGGTGGAGAAGAGGCTCATGAGGCCCCCTCCGGCCAGCGGGTTCACGATCATCATGTGGGCCGAGGCCGGTTCCACGTGCTGCATGGGGAGCTGCTGGTTGTAGGCCTGCAGGCGCTCCAGGGCCGAAGCGAGCATGTCGGGCCGGCCCGTCAGGCGGGCACTGTAATCATCGGCCATGTACTCCCGCGAGCGGCTCACGGCCATCTGCAGCATGAAGGCGGCGAGCGGGCCCAGGATCATGATGGCGATGCTGGCGATGGGGTTGGAGCGGCCCTCCTCATCCCTGGCCCCGAAGAACCCAGCGAACCGGGACAGGAACATGATGGCCTGGGCCAGCACTGCGGCCAGACTGCCGATGAGGATGTCCCGGTTCTTCACGTGGCCCAGCTCGTGGCCGATGACGGCCTCGAGCTCAGGCCGGCTGAGGATGCGCATGATTCCCTCAGTCACCGCCACCACCGCGTGCTCCGGGTTCCTGCCCGTGGCAAAGGCGTTAGGGGTGTCCTCGGGGATGATGGCGATGCGCGGCATGGGCAGGCCCGCCCGCTCTGCAAGGTTCGCCACGATGGCGTGCAGCTCGGGGGCCTCGGCCTGGCTGACGGGCTGGGCGCCATAGCTGGCGAGCACGATCTTGTCGGAGAAGAAGTAGCTCACCCCGTTCATGACCAGGCCGACGGCGAGGGCCAGCACCATGCCCGACTCGCCGCCGATCATCCCGCCGATCCACACCAGCAGGCCGGTCATGGCCACGATGATGAGAAGGGTCTTGGTCTGGTTCATGCGATGGCCTCCAATTACCAGGATACGAAACGGCGCAAGGACCGTTCAGCCCATGCGCTTGATGACCACGAGCGTCACGTCATCCCGGAACTTGCCCTCACCCAGGTGCTGGAAGGCCTCCACCAGCAACGCCTCGAACAGTTCATCCGCCCCGGCCTCCGGCCGGCGCAGGACCACCTCCGCCAGGGGGCCGTCGCCCAGCTCCTCGCCGGCGGCGTTCTCCGCCTCGACCACCCCATCCGTAAAGATCACCAGGACATCGCCCCGGTTCATGTGCGCCCTTCCTTCAGCGAAGGTGACGCCGGGTAGCAGGCCGACCATGGGGCCGGTGGGGGAGAGTCGCACCACCTCCCGGTTCGCCCGCACCAGGAGCGGCGGGTTGTGGCCCCCGTTCACGTAGCGCAGGTCGCCGTTGGCCGGGTTCAGGCTGCCGGCGAACAGCGTCGTGTAGCGGTTCCGGTCCCGGACATCGTTCATCCGGCGGTTCACCCGTTCCGCGAGGCGCCCCCAGTCCGGGACCCGGTGGTCAGCCATGGCCCGGAGGAAGGCCGAGAGCTGGGTCATCATGAGCGAGGCGGGCAGGCCCTTGCCGGAGATGTCGCCCACGGCGAGGTGTAGGCGCTCGCCGGTGCCTTCATCCCGGGCCATCCACAGGTCGTAGAGGTCGCCACCGACGGCCTGGTAGGGCAGGTTCGCGGCCGCGCACTGCCAGCCGGCAGGTTCGGGCAGGGTCTTGGGCAGCAGGCTCCGTTGGATGTTGCGTGCCAGGTCCAGGTCTTTCTCCATACGCTCGGCCTGGATGCGAGCCTCGCGCAGCTCGAGGCTGGACAGCTGGGAGGAGGTCAGGTTCAAAAGGGTGCGGAGGAATACCAGATCGTCCTCGGAAAGCAGTCCCACGGCGGGTTCCGCCGCATAGGCAAAACCATGGCTGTGGGTCTGGTCCACCAGCTCGATGGCGTGGACCAGGCCCCGGGCCTCGACCACCTGCTGAAGCTGCTCGCCTTCGAGCGACTCGGGAACGGTTCCCAGGCCCTTGGCGTGGAGCACCTGCCCTTGGGCATCCACCACCAGCAGCCGCATGATGCGGAACTCGCCCATGAGGGTGTTCGCCATGAGGCGCACCAGGTCCCGCCGGGTCTCCACGGTCCCCAGGTTGCGGGTCAGCTCGAAGACCGTGTTCAGCCTGGACAGCTGCAGGGCCAACGCCTGGTTCTGGATGCTGCGAACCGCTTCCGCCCGCCGCCAGGCCAGGAGCGGCGCGCTGATGGAAAGCAGGAGGGGGACGGCTTCCGGGAGGGCACCCACGCGAAGGACCAGATACCCGTATCGTTCATCCCCATACTGCCAGGGGCGCACCTGCCAACCGTCGCCTGGATGGGTCGGAAAGGCCGGAGCGGCGCCGCGCAGGAACAGCCACTTCCCGCCATCCCAGAGACCACCCTGGCCGGCCTTGGCAATCCCCATGGCCGTGACGCCCACCAGGTGCACCAAGTCCTCCTCGGAACCCTGCTGGGGAAAGGTTTCCAGGAAGTCTATGAGGGGCAGTAGCTCCTGTGCACCCTCGGGAATCTTCAGCGCCAGGTGGCGGAGGCGGTCGAAAGGATTGGTGGGCATGTCGGGTGAACCGGATGGTTCAGCTGATCTTCTTGATCAGGCAGCACTCGTTGCGACCGGAGACCTCGTCCGCCTTGAACTGCACCTCATCCATGAACCTGCTCATGAGGAGCAGTCCCAGCCCACCCTTGCGCGGGTGCTTGATGTACTCCTTGGGATCCGGCAGCACCATCTGATCGCCACGGATGCCCTGACCCGAGTGCCAGATGTGGATCTCCAGGGCCTGCTCGGTGAAGCGCAACTCCAGCTCCACGCTGTGCTCGCCCTCGCCATGATAGGCGTGGAGGATCACGTTGGTGACGGCCTCATCCACGGCGATGCTCACCTTGGCCGCGGTGGCATCGTCGAGGCCCGCCGCCAGCGAGGCCCGCTTGGCCAGTCCCGTCACCAGGTTCAGGTAGCGGGTCTGGCTCGGGATGATGAGCCGGAACTGGGCGTGATCCATCTTGGCCGCCACCCTCAGCCCTTCCGCTCTGGCGCAACGGCCGCCATGGCCTGATCCTCGTCGGCGAACACACGGTAGAGCTGGGTGAAGCCGAGGGTGTCGAAGATGGCGAAAACATTGTCCTGGAGATTGGAGAGCAGGATGTCGCCCTCGTGCTCCCGCACGGTCTCGATCAACCCCATGATGGCGCCCAGGCCAGCCGAGCTGATGTAGGTGAGGTCCTTGCAGTTGAGCAGGATCGTGTAGCGGCCACCCTCGACCAGCCCCTCCAGGGCCTCCTCGAATTCCCGGACGGTGTGGGCATTGATGAATCCGGCGGGCAGAAGCACCGCGACATCACCGACCTGCCTCACCGCAATGGAAAGATCCGCCATCCGACAACTCCAAGGAACCTGGGCCATCCTAACGGTTCACGGGTTCAATTGCCAGCAGACGGGAAAAGGCCAGGATTGGGATACCCTTGAGTCCAACCTTTATCGAGCCCCTGATGAGCGACTCCAGACCCGTGGATCAGCCCCAGATCGATGCCCTCAAGACCCGTCTGGAAGCCTGGCTCAATCAGCAGAACCAGACGCTCCTTGAGGAGGTCATGGCCACCTGGCAGAACGCCTTGGGGAACTTCCAACCTGACGAGACTCTGCTCGCGCAGCTTGTGGAGGGTGCCTCCTCGGCCGTGTCCTTCGCGCCCGCCGGCCCGCAGACCCCGGACCTGGCACCGGGCCTGGATCTGCTCGAAGGGGCCGCCAGCCAGAGCGACCTCCTCAAGCGGTTGCTGGACGCCCTTGGCCCTCTGGCCGAGCGCAGCGCCCTGTTCATCCTCAAGCAGGGGCTGGCTTCGCTCTACGCCCACCGGGGCTTCGAGGGCGAGGCCCCCCGGAAGGCGGGGGCCGTGGTTCCCCCCGAAGAACTCGAGGCCCTGATTCAAGGTTCCACCAAGGCCATTCGCCGGAAGGGAGCCGGCTACGAGAGCCTGCTCGGAGCGGTCAGCACCTTCGAGGCCTCGGACGCCGCCATCTTCCCCCTGCGGCACAAGAAGCGGGCCGTGGCCCTGGTCCTGGTGGACAGCGGCCTGCGCCCCACGCTGGATCACCCAGAGCAGGTGCGGGCGCTGGTCCTGGTCGCCTCCGCCATGCTGGCGGCCCTGGCCGCGGGCAAGGAGGATGAGCACCCGCCTCAGCCGCCGCGGGAAGCCCACCCCAGCGCCCCCACCCAAGTCGTACCCGAGCCGATCGAGCCGGTCCCAGCCGCCGAGCTGGATCCCCGGACCCGTGCCGCAGCAGAGCGCCTCGCCCGCGTCCTGGTGGGTGATGTGGAACTCTACTTCCCGGCCAAGGTCGCCCTGGCCCACACCAAGGGCAACCTCTACGGCCAGCTGCGGGACGAGCTCGAGCGGAGCCGGGCCACCTTTGTGGAGCGCTTCGGCGAAGATGTCGAGACCCGATACCGGATTTTCACCACCACAGTCATCCAACAACTGTGCGATGGAGACGCTGTCAAGCTGGGTGCCGCTCCCTGGGCCTAAGGTATTGCCGATCACAAAGGATGACAACCGGGTCCGGATCTGGTAGAACCTTGCTTCTTTGGGTTTGGACGGGGACGGGCAATGGCAAATCTCGGCAAGAAATTCACATGTTTCCAGTGCGCGGCGAAGTTCTACGACTTCGGGAAGCCGGAGGCCCTCTGCCCGAAGTGCGGAGCGAACCAGAAAACGGCCCCGGCCAAACCGAAGGCCGTGAAAAAGGAGAAGAGCGTCCACGTCATCGAGGACGACTTCACGGCTGAACCCGAGGCCGAGAACCTGGAAGAGACGTTCACCGAGAGTGGCGTCGCCATCGAGCGGGGCCGCGGCGAGGGCTTCGATCCCGGCGACCTGCGCATGGACGACTACGACGAGTAGCGAACCCCGCCGGATCACGAGCACGGCTGCACAGGCAGCCTCGCGAGTGAGGATCTGGCGAGGGTGCGCATAATGTCCCGGTGATACCTCCATCCACCCTGCCTCTCATCGACCGCCACACCCACCTTGAGGGATCGCTCGATCCCATGTGGGTTCGGGCAGAGGCGCGACGACGCGGCCATTTTTTGCCCCCCAGCCTGGAGGCGCTCTGGTCCGGGCAGGCCCAGTCCTTCGATGGCTTCATCGAGGCCTTCCTCTTCGGGGCCGCCCTGCTGGACAGCCGTGAGAGCGTTCGCGAAGCGGTGCTGGGAGCGGCCCGCCGAACCCTGGCCTCGGGTGGCAGCGGCTTCGACCTGTGGGCCTCCCCGCACTTCCTCGTGGTCCATCGCGGGCAGGTCTCCCTCGGCGATTTCTGGCTCGGCGTCGAGGAAGGTCTCGAAGGCGCCGAGGCCCTCGGTCTCCACGCCTGCGTGGTGGTGGACGCGGTGAACCACTTCGGGCCCAAGCATGGTCACGCGGTCCTCGACCTGCTGCTCCCGGACCTGCCCGCCTTCGTGAAGGGGTTCTCCACCGGGGGGCTGGAAGGCTGCCCATTCCGGGACTGGGCCCCCGTCTTCGACCGGGCCCGCGCGGCTGGCCTGCGCATCGCGGCCCATGCCGGTGAGAACGGCCCCGGTGGCAATGTCCGCGAGGCCATCCTGGATGGCGGCGTGTCGCGCATTGTCCACGGGATCCGGGCCGACGATGCCATCTGGGGGCTGCTGGCTGAGCGTGGCATTCCTGTGGATGTCTGCCCCAGCTCGAACCGGGCCCTGGCTGCCGACGTGGACCCCCATCCCCTGCCCCGGATGCTGAGGGCGGGGGTCCGCTGCGCCCTGGGGACCGACGACCCTGGCGTCATCCCCTGCACATTGGCAACCGAAGCGCAGGCTGCCCGGAGTATGGGGCTGGACGAAGCCACCATGGCCCGCCTTCGACAACACGGGGCCGAAGATGCCTGGTGCCTCAATGGTTGAGCGGTACCCGACCCGTTCCGCCAAACCCGGGGTCGAAGCCACCGGCCTTTCCAGGTAGACTAGGGGATTCGGTGCGCGCCCATAGCTCAGCTGGATAGAGCATCAGGCTTCGAACCTGAGGGTCGGGCGTTCGAGTCGCTCTGGGCGCACCACCGGTTTGACAATTCGGCTTTGCGAGCGTGGCGGAACTGGTAGACGCACTGGATTTAGGTTCCAGCGGTTCACACCGTGTCGGTTCGAGTCCGACCGTTCGCACCATTTCGCAGGATTGCGAAATAGGATGGAGTCGCCGCCAGGCGATTACCGCCTCCTATGCTCAGGGGTGCAGGGCCCCATTCGGTACGCTGCTTTGGCAGCGTACCTCAAGACCCGCATCCCCTTCGCGGGCGAGGGCACAGGACGTGCCCGAGTCACGAGGCGAGCTGCCACCACCTCGAACCAAGAGCCGAATGACTTCCCACGCACTTCCCACGCATCACGGAGCACCCATGTCCGCCACCCTCCATCACAATTCCCCCACCCGCAAGGCCGTCGAGGTGACGGTGCCCGCCGCCGAGGTGAGCGCCGTCTACAACGATGTGGTGGCCAAGATCGCCCCGAAGGTCCGCATTCCCGGCTTCCGCCCCGGCAAGGCCCCCCGCCCGGTGCTCATGCAGAAGTACGCGCGTGAGATCCAGTCGGACGTGGCCCAGCAGCTCGTGGAGAAGCACTTCTGGAAGGCCGCCCAGGAGGCGGGCACCCTGCCCATCTCCCATCCCTCCCTGGAAAAACTGGACCTGAAGGAGGGCGCCGATGCCGTCTTCCGCGCCCAGTTCGACGTGGCCCCGGAAGTCACCCTGCCCGACTATAAGACCATGGCTATCACCAAGAAGAAGCGCTCCATCGACGAGGGCACCGTCCAGGAGCACCTGGAAGGCCTGCGCCAGCGCGCCACCAAGTTCCTGCCGGTCGAAGAGGGCGCCGTGGCCACTGGCCTCATCGCCACCTGTGACATCCGCGTGAAGCCCCAAGGACTCAAGGCCCAGGATTACAAGGACCAGGTACTCGAGATCGACGGCACCCGCCCCTTTGATGCCGAGCTGATCGGCATGAAGGTGGATGAGAAGAAGACGTTCGCCCTGACCCACCCGGTCGACGATGCCAACACGGTCCTCGCCGGCAAGACCCTCACCTACGACGTCCAGGTGAAGGACCTCCGCACCAAGGAGGTGCCAGACCTTAGCGACGAGTTCGCCAAGGACATGGGCGACTTCGAGAACCTGGGGGCCCTCAAGGCGGCCGTGCGGAAGGATCTCGAGGAGGCTGCCGAACGCGACGCCGCGGCCCGGCTCCACGCCACCATGCTGGACACCCTGCTGGATGCCGCTCCCTTCGAGGTGCCCCGCTCCATGGTGGGCCTGCAGCTCGACGACTACTGCCAGGAGTTCGCCCAGCACGTCAGCCGCCAGGGCATGGATCCCAAGAAGGTGAACTGGCAGGCCTACCGCCAGTACCGCCTGAACGACGCCGAGCGGGCGGTCCGCAGCGGCTACCTCCTCCAGGCCATCGGCAATGCCGAGTCCATCGAAGTCCCCGAAGCGGACATCGACGCCGAGATCCGGCAGTACATGGCCGAGAACCAGGTCCAGCAGCCCTTCGACGCCTTCAAGGCGGAGCTGGAAAAGCGGGGGAACGCCACGGAGATCAAGGGCCGCCTGCGCACGGACCGGATCTTCGACCATCTGCTGACCACCGCCAAGGTCGCGGAGGAACTGCTGGACAAGGCCGCCTTCGAGGCGCTGGTCGAGCTGGAGCGCAAGCGCGAGGCCGGCATCCCCGTGAACCGCTTCGATGCCGGCGGCCTGGAGGGTGGCGATCTGGAAGGCCAGGAGGGTGGCGAACCCGCCGTCGTAGCCCCGGCCACCGAGCACGTCCACGGCCCCGACTGTGACCACGGACATGAAGCCGATGAGAAGCCCGCCAAGAAGGTGGCGAAGGCGGCTGCGCCCAAGGATGAACCCGAGGCCCAGGAAAAGCCGAAAAAGGCCACCAAGGTCAAGGAGCCCGAGGCTGAGGAAAAGCCCAAGGCCAAGAAGCCCGCTGCGAAGAAGTAGTCTGTGCCCATTTCACGGAGAAGGCGCCACCCGGCGCCTTCTTGCTATTCTGATCCATCCGCCGGAGGGCCCATGCCCAGCAGCTATTATCCCCCCATCGTCATCGAGCAGACGCCCCGCGGCGAGCGCAGCTACGACATCTACTCGCGGTTGCTGAAGGACAACATCATTTTCCTGGGCACCGCCATCGACGACAACGTGGCCAATGCCATCGTGGCCCAGATGCTGTTCCTTGAGAGCGAGGACCCGGACAAGGACATCCAGATCTACATCAACAGCCCCGGGGGCAGCGTCACCGCGGGCCTGGCCATCTACGACACCATGCAGTTCGTGAAGAACGACATCGTCACCTACTGCATCGGCCAGTGCGCCTCCATGGGGGCCCACCTGCTGTCGGCGGGCACCAAGGGCAAGCGCTTCGCCCTGCCCAACGCGCGCATCATGATCCACCAGCCCTCGGGTGGCGCCCAGGGCCAGGCCACAGAAATCGAGATCACCTTCAAGGAGATCCAGCGCCTGAAAGAGAACCTGGCCGCCACCTTCGCCAAGCACACGGGCCAGCCCCTGAAGAAGGTCATGAAGGACATGGACCGCGACTTCTTTATGAGCGCCGAAGAAGCCCTAGATTACGGCATCGTAGACAAGGTCCTCTCCGAGCGGCCCGCCTGATGACCGCAAGCCTCTCCAGCCTCCCCGGATTCGAGCGCCTGAGCGGCATCCCCCTCTACGTGCCCGGCAAACCCATCCAGGAAGTCCAGCGTGAGCTGGGCCTGACCCGCATCGTCAAGATCGCCTCCAATGAGAACCCCTGGGGGCCCACCGAGGCCGTGAAGGCCCGAGTGACCGCCGTGATCGCCGGTTCCGAGTTCGAAGGCCTGGGTCTGTACCCGGTCAGCGACGGCTACTACCTGCGCAAGCGCATCGCCGAGCGGAAGGGTCTGTCTGTGGACCGTGTGGTCCTGGGCAACGGCAGCAGCGAGATCCTGGAGATGGTGGCCAAGGCGGCCTTCCTGGGCGGCGGCAGCGCGGTCATCCCGAAGCACAGCTTCGCCATCTATGGCATCGCCACCCAGACCGCCGGCGGCCGCGTCATCGAGTCCAGGGCCTCCGCCACAGAACTGGACGTGGACGACCTCCTGCGCTCGGTGACCGAGGACACGCGCCTCGTCTACCTGGGCCATCCCAACAACCCCACGGGCATCCGCTTGGAGCGCGCCGCCCTCGAACGCCTGGTGCGGGACCTGCGCGAGGACATCGTGCTGGTGGTGGACCAGGCCTACGCCGAATACGAGGATCCCACCGACTATCCGGATGCCGCCGCCTACCTGGATCAGCGTCCGAACCTGCTCGTCCTTCATACCTTCTCCAAGATCCACGCCCTCGCCGCCCTGCGCATCGGGTACGGCCTCGGGTCGAAGGAGCTGATGGGCTTCCTCGAGCGCGTTCGCAGCCCCTTCAATACGAACCATCTGGCACAGGCCGCCGCCGAGGTCGCCGTGCAGGATCTGGCTTTCGAAGCCTTCTCGCGCCTGAAGAACGTCGAAGCCCGCACCGCCTTCGTCGAGGAGGCCTCGAAGCACCGCTGCCAGCTCTCGGGCACCAGCGGCAACTTCATCCTGCTGGAGAGCGCCTTCCCCGCCGCGGACCTGTTCAAGGAGCTTCTCCAGCGAAGCGTGATCGTGCGTCCCATGCACGGCTACGGCCTGCCCAACCACATCCGCGTGTCCTTCGGCAGGCCAGAGGAGATGCAGGCCTTCTGGAGCGCGGCCGGCCCACTGCTCGACGGCGGCTGCTGATTGGGGCGGGTTCCGGACGAGATTGAGAGGCTTCGCGCCCTGCTCGCGCAGGGCGCGCGCGTAGCGTGCCAGGAAGGGTTGCGGAGCCTCCGGGCCCGCTACAAGACCGAGTCCACAGCCTTCGACGCAGAGGCCATCGCGACCCTGAAACGCCTGGCCTCGGACCTGGAAACGCCTCCCGACCTGGAGTCGGCCCTCAAGGTCACCTTCGGCTACGACGCCTTCCGCCCGGGCCAGCGCACCATCATCGAGGCCGTGCTCTCGGGCCGGGACGTGGTGGGCATCATGCCCACAGGGGCCGGGAAATCCCTGACCTACCAGCTGCCCGCGCGATTGTTGGGCGGCGTGACGCTTGTGGTCTCGCCCCTGATCGCGCTCATGAAGGACCAGGTCGATGCCCTCACCGAGGCCGGACTCCGCGCCACCTTCCTGAACTCCAGCCTCGATGCCGAGGCCCGGCGCGAGCGCATCCGCGCCCTCAAGAGCGGCGAGCTGGAGCTGGTCTACGCCGCACCAGAGGGGCTGGAGCTGTACCTGGCCGACCTGCTGCGCGAGGTGGATCTGCGCCTCATCGCCGTGGACGAGGCCCACTGCATCAGCCACTGGGGCCATGACTTCCGTCCCGCCTACCGAACCCTCGCCGGCCTGAAGCGGCGCTTCCCGGAGGTGCCTGTGCTGGCCCTCACGGCCACCGCCACGCCCGAAGTCCGCAGCGACATCGCCGCCCAGCTGGAGATGCGGAACCCTGTGGAGGTGCAGGGCTCCTTCTACCGGTCCAACCTCCACATCAGCGCCTACCGCAAGGGGGCGGAAGGACTGCCCCCCGTGCGAGAGGCCCTGCTGCGCCTGGTCCTGGCGCGACGCGGAGACAGCGGAATCATCTACTGTCTGTCACGGAAGGCGGTGGAGGCCACCGCGGCCTTCCTTGTGGACGAGGGCATCCGCGCGGCCGCCTACCACGCGGGCATGGATCCTGCGGCCCGCTCCGCCGCCCAGGAGGCTTTCCAAAGGGATGACGTGGAGGTGATCGTGGCCACGGTCGCCTTCGGCATGGGCATCGACAAGAGCAACATCCGCTACGTCATCCACCGCGACATGCCCAAGAGCGTGGAGGGCTGGTACCAGGAGATCGGCCGCGCGGGCCGCGACGGGGCCGACGCCGACTGCGTTATGTTCTTCGGCTGGGGCGACGTGCTCAGCTACGACCGCTTCACGGACGGCCTGGAGACCTCCCTGGCCCAGGCCCAGCAGCGGCAGACCCGCGACCTCTTCCGCCTCGCCGAGGCCACTTACTGCCGGCACCAGGCCCTGCTGGCCCACTTCGGCGAGCGGATGGATGCCTGTTCCTCCTCCTGCGATGTCTGCAGCGGCGACGACCCGCTGCGGAGCGCGCCTTCTGCCGGCAAGGCCAAGCGCGGCTCTCCGCGGGGCTCCCGGCCGCCGCTCACGGAGGCGCCGGTGGCGGGCGAAGAGGCGCTCTACCGGGAGCTGAAGGCCCTGCGGAAGCGCCTGGCCGATGCCAAGGGCGTGCCCGCCTACGTGATCTTCAGCGATGCCACGCTCCAGCAGATGGCGCGCTTCCAGCCCGCCACGGATGCCGAATTCTTAGCCCTCAGTGGCGTGGGGCCGAAGAAGCTTCAGCAGTATGGGAATTCCTTCCTCGAATTGCTCACCCGGCAGGGTTCCTGATGGGCCTCAGGCAGGCCTGGACATCTGTCACAACCTGGAAGCAGCCTGGTTGATAGCAAAGAGTTTGCGCCTGGAGACGCCGTGTTTCGACCTTGCAGGAGCAGTAGGAGGAAATTAGGGTAATGAGAGACATTTCATACACAGGTGTCCAGTGGTCAAGCCCCTTGGTTTTGGAGGTGGGTAAATGAGCTTCACGGAACGCGTCAGGGACCTCACCCGGCTGGCTTTCCAGCTGGGCAACAACTGGATCACGCTGGCGGGCACCGCCATGACGACCAGTTCTGCCTTCGTTCTCGTCTGGTTCTGGTTCATGGAGCTGACCAGCCCACGATCCATCCATCCCTACCTGGGCATCATCCTCTTCATCATCCTGCCCGCCCTGTTCCTGGTGGGTCTGGGGCTGATCCCCTTCGGCCTTCTCCGCGAGAGGCGCAAGCGCAAAGCCGCAGGTGAGGCTTCCCTGCCCCTGCAGGCCGTGGATTTCAAGCAGCCTGCCGTGCGTCGCCTCCTGACGGTGGTGGGCGTGCTCACCTTCATCAACGTGTCCATCCTGGGCACTGCGGGCCTGAAGGGCGTGGAGTACATGGACTCCAACCAATTCTGCGGGCTGACCTGCCACACGGTCATGAGCCCCGAATACACGGCCTTCCTTGATTCGCCGCACTCCCGCGTGGGCTGCGCCCAGTGTCACATCGGCCACGGCGCGCCGGCCCTGGTGAAAGCCAAGATCTCTGGGACCCGGCAGCTCTTCGCCGTGGCCTTCGGCACCTTCTCCCGCCCGATCCCCAGCCCCGTCGAGCACCTCCGCCCCGCCCGTGAGACCTGCGAGCAGTGCCACTGGCCCCAGAAGTTCACGAACGACAAGCTCATCGTCCGCACCAAGTTCGCCGAGGATGAGGCCAATACCCCGTCCACCAGCATCTTGCTGCTGAAGATCGGGGGCCACACCCCCAACGGCACCACGGGCATCCACGGCCGCCACCTCGACAACATGGAGCGCATCAGCTACGTGACCACCGATGCCCGCCGCCAGGAGATCCCCAAGGTCACCTACCGAGAGGAGAGCGGCAGCCTGACAGAATACGTCACGGAGGAATTCAAGAACCTGCCGAAGGAGAAGCTCGCCAAGGCCACCACGCGCGGCATGGACTGCATCGATTGCCACAACCGGCCCACCCATGCCTTCCACCTGCCCGACCGGGCCCTCGACAAGGCCCTCGCCGACAAGCGCATGAGCACCGAGCTGCCCTTCCTCAAAAAGAAGGCCCTAGAGCTGCTCAAAGTGGAATATGCGGACCAAAAGCTGGCCGCAGCCAAGATCCCTGTGGCCCTGGCCGAGTACTACCGCACCACCTACCCCGAGATCTACAAGCAGAAGCGGGCGCAGGTGGACACGGCCGGCGAGGTAGTGAAGGCCATCTATCTCCGCAACGTCTTCCCCGAGATGAAGATCACCTGGGGCACCCACCCCAACAATATCGGGCACGAGGAAGCGGTCGGGTGCTTCCGCTGCCACGACGGCAACCACACCGCCGCCGACGGCCGCACCATCAAGGGCGACTGCGACACCTGCCACACGATCCTGGCCCAGGACGAGAAGGATCCCAAGATCCTCAAGGACTTCGGCATGAAGTGATGGAATGGCGTGAAGCGGCCGTCCAGAATGTTGGGATGACCGCTGCCGCCCTTCTCCTGATCGCGATTGACGGCCCGTCTGGCGTGGGGAAATCCACCACGGCCAAGCGGGTCGCCATGCGTCTGGGCTGGCAGTACCTCGATACCGGGGCCATGTACCGGGCCGCCGCCCTGGCCATCCGTCGGGCAGGCGTGGACCTCACGGACCGATCCGCCCTTGAAGGCGTGCTGTCCAGCCTGGACCTCTCGCTGAATGGGGGCCGGACCTACTTGGCCGGCGAAGACGTCAGCGAGGCCATCCGCAGCCAGGAGGTCACCCTCCTGGTCACCCCCGTAAGCGCCGACGCCCGGGTGCGCGAGGTGCTGGTGGATCAGCAGCGCCGCATCGGCGCCAGCGGCCGCTGGGTGGTGGACGGCCGCGACATCGGCACCGTGGTGTTCACGCAGGCCTGCTGCAAGGTCTTCCTCACGGCCAGTCCCCAGGCAAGGGCCCGAAGGCGGTTCCTCGAACTGCAGGCGAAGGGCCCAGCGCCAGACCTCGAAGCGGTCCTCGCCGACCTCCAGCGCCGCGACCTGGCCGACAGCACCCGGGCGGCCTCGCCCCTGCGCAAGGCCGAGGACGCGGTCGAGCTCGATTCCAGCGACATGAACCTCGACCAGGTGGTGGACTGGATCGTGGCGAGGCACCAGGTCCACCTGTGATCCCGCTGCCCGAGGCGCTGCAGACGGCCCTGGACGAGCCCTGGCGCCCCGTCGGCACCGCCGGACTCGTTGCTTTCTCTATCGGCTCCGGCCTGCTCTTCCTGGCCGCTCTCACGGCCGAAGAGGGCTGGATTCCCCTGCTGGACGGGGTGAACCTGCTCTTCCACGAGGCCGGGCATCCGCTGTTCGGGGTCTTCGGCTGGGAGACGCTGGCCATCCTCGGAGGCACCCTGATGCAGCTCCTGGTGCCCGCGGTGGTGGCAGCCTCCTTCTGGCTGCGGCGAGATGCCTACGGGACCGCCGCCGCTGGCCTTTGGACCGGTGAGAACTTTCTGAACATCGCACGCTACGTGGCCGATGCAAGGGCCCAGGCGCTGCCGCTGGTGGGCGGCGGGGAGCATGATTGGGCCACGCTCCTGGCCCAGTGGGGCTGCCTTGCCTCGGACCACCGCATCGCCCAGGCTCTCCGCAGCATCGGCTGGCTGGCCATGGCCGGAGCCTGGGGCTGGCTGGTCTGGCGCTGGCATGTCACCCGGCGGGACGGCCTGCTTCAGTAGCCCTCGCCCTCGGCCGCTGCCTTCACCTTGCCGCGGTGGAACCGGAACAGGAAACCGGCGTAGCCGATGGCCAGGGGGAATCCTAGGAGCCACCAGACGAGGCCGCTGCGCAGCCCGTGATGGCCCACGCTGGCGTTCAGGGCCGTGAGGTCGAAGGCAGGGTCCAGGGTGGACTTGAGCATCACGGGATAGAGGCTGGCGGCACTGGCCGCGAGGATGCCCAGGATGAAGGCGCCCGAACCGAGGAAGGCCAGTAGGAACCACTGCCTCCGCAGGCCAAGGAAGGCCAGGCCCAGGCCAACGACGAAGAGGGCCGTGAAGGCCCAAGCCAGGGGTGACCTCGCCAACCCGAGGAAGATGGCGGGATTCACGATGCGGGTGCTCGCCGTGGCAACCACCCACAGGAACAGCACCAGCCCCCAAAGCGGCGCGGCCAGCGCGCGCGATCGCTCATGCACGGCTCCCTCCGTCTTCCAGGCCAGGAACAGGGCACCGTGGGCGGTCACGGTCACCAGGGTGAACACGCCGATCAGCACGGTGTACCAGTCCAGCACGCCGGGCTCCGGGCCCAACCGGAAGGTGGTCCACAGGGGCACGGAGAAGTAGCCACTGGCGTCCAGGGGCACGCCCCGCAGCACGTTGCCCAGGGCCGCCCCGAAGAGCACGGGCAGCAGCACGCTGGCCATGGCGAAGGTGGTGTCCCAGAAGTGGCGCCAGAGGCCATCCTGCACGTGGGAGCGGAACTCGATGGAGATGCCGCGCAGCATCAGGCACCAGACCAGCACCCACATGGCCAGGTAGAACCCGGAGAAGCCCGAGGCCAGCACCTTGGGGAAGGCCAGGAAGAGCGAGCCGCCGGCCGCGAGCAACCACACTTCGTTGCCGTCCCAGAAGGGCCCGATGGCGCCCAGCACCTCCCGGCGCTCCTCGTTGGTCTTTGCCACGACCAAGTGGAGAATCCCTGCCCCGAAATCGAAGCCGTCCATCACCACGTAGATCGAGAACATCACGGCGACCATCCAGAACCAGAGCTGCTCCATGGCGGCCTCCTAGTGCTTCACGGGGCCGTGAGCGAGCTCCCGGCCGATGAGGTAGAGGAAGAGGATGCTCAATACCACGAAGATGCCCGCAAACCCAAGCGTGGTGAAGGCCGTCTGGCCCGCGTGAACCATGGGGGAAGCACCCTGGTTGGTGCGCAGCACCCCATGGATGAGCCAGGGCTGCCGTCCGAATTCGGCCACGGCCCAGCCGGCCGTGGTGGCGATGTAGGGAAAGGGGAAGGCCAGCATCAGCGCCCACAGCATGGGCCGGTTCGTGTCCAGCCGCCTTCGCCAGAGCAGGAGCGCCGCCAGGCCCATCAAGGCGATCATGAGCGTGCCCAGGCCCGCCATGATGTGGAAGCTGTAGTAGAGCAGTTCGATGTTCTGGGGCCACTGGTCCTCGGGGAAGGAGGACAGGCCCTTCACGTCGCTGCTGAAGGTTCCGTAGGCGATGAAGCTGAGCACCGCCGGCAGCTGCACCGGGTTGTCGATCTTCCGCTGGGCGACATTGGGCTGTCCGATGAGGGTGAGCCCCGCCCGGGGACCGCTCTCGAAGCGCCCCTCCATGGCGGCCAGGGTGATGGGCTGGTACCGCGCCACGAGCTTGCCCTGGAGGTCGCCGGTGGGGAAGGCCACCAGGACGCTGAAGATCAGCCCCATGACCGTGCCCATCCGCAGGTTCAGGCGCGCCTGCTCGGCATGCAGGTCCTTGAGGGTCCAGAAGGCCCCCACGGCCGCCACCACGAAGGAGCCCGTCACCACCGAGGCGATCATGGTGTGCGCGTACTGGCCCAGGGCCCAGGGATTCAGGAGGAAGGCCCAGAAGCTGGTGAGCTGCAGCGTGCCATCCGGTGCCACCGTGTAGCCCACCGGGTGCTGCATGAAGGCGTTCGTGGCCACGATGAAGTAGCCGGAGAGCCAGCTACCCAGCCAGAGCGCCACGGCCGCACGGAAGTGCCCCTTCGGCGACAGCCTCTTCTCACCCCAGATCAGCAGCCCAAGGAAGCTGCTCTCCAGGAAGAAGGCGAACATGCCCTCCATCCCCAGCGTCTGGCCGATGATGCCCCCGGACTGCTGCGAGAAGCGCGCCCAGTTCGTGCCGAACTGGAACTCGAGGGGGATGCCCGTCACCACGCCCACGGCGAAGTTGATGCCGAAGATCTTGATCCAGAACCGTGCGGCGTCGGCGTACCGGGCCTCGCCGGTGCGCAGCCCCATCGCCTTGAACACCACGATGAGGAAGGCCAGACCCATGGTGAGCTGGGGGAACAGGTAGTGGTAGGTCGCCGTGAAGCCGAACTGAAGCCGGTGCCAGAAAAGTGGATCGCCCATGGTCCCTCCGGTCACGACATCAATCAGGCGACGCCAGAGACCCAGTATTCCATGACTGAGGTCACCCAAACACATGACAAACTGCCGCAACCCATGTAAAAGCTCGAGATATCTTGAGACTTACAGGTAGGGAAACCCTCAGGCCTCGACCACGATCTCCGAGGTGATGGGCACCGCGGGCCGCAACATGGCCGACACCCCGCAGTAGGTCTCCTCCGAGAGCTGCACGGCCCGCTGCAGCTTCTCCACCGGCAGGTCCTTCCCGCGGAACACATACCGGACATGAATCCCGGTATAGATCCTGGGGTGCTCGTCGCGCAGCTCTGCGGTCACATGGACCTCCAGGCCCTCGAGCGGCACCCGCATCTTCTCGAGGATGCCCACCACATCGATGCCGGTGCAGGCACCGAGGCCCGACAGCAACAGCGCCTTGGGGCGCGGGCCGAGTTCCCGGCCGCCCGCATCAGGGCTGGCATCCAGCATGAAGCGGTGGCCGTCCTGCTCTACCTGGAAGGCGCGACCGGAATCCCAGCGGACGGTGCTTGAGTGCCCCATGGTGAACCTCAGGAAAGCAGGTTGGAAAGACGGCGCCACGATCCCAGGTTCGCCACCTCGGTGAACCCTGCGCGCTTGAGCAGGGAGACCGCGAAGCCGCTGCGACTTCCGGTTTCGCAGCACACGAGCACCGGCCGAGCCTGATCGAGTTCCCGGACCCGGCCCTCCAGTTCATCCAGGGGGATGTTGATGGACTTGGAATGGGCTCCGGCCTTGAACTCGGACCGGGTGCGCACGTCCACCACCTGGGCGTTTCGGCCCAGCAGCGCCTGGACATCCGTGGCCGAGGCCGACCGGCGGCTCCACCACAGGTAGCCGATGGCCGCCAGGGGGAGCAGGTAGTACCAGTGGTCGAGCAACAGGGACATGCGCCCTCCGGATCAGGTTGGATGGTTCCTGGCGGCCTAGCGGGACAGCGCCCAGAGCAGACCCATGGCGGCGCCGTAGCTGATGCCTCGCAGGGGCGTGGCGGTCAGGGGGCAGGCGCCTGTGCTGCAGCCAACCAGCCGGTGCCAGCCGTAGCCCAGGATGCCGCCCACGAACAGGCCCAGCGCCACACGGATCGCCGTGGCCTTCACCGCGAACAACCGACGGCAGAGCCTTCGGGCACGCCCAGCTTGCGCAGGATGGAGGACATCAGGCACCAGTTGGTGAGCCCGCTCTGCAGCAGGTTCGCGCCGACGAAGGCGGTGAACCAGAGCCAGTTGGGGCTGTGGAAGTGGGCCAGCGCAAGGCTGCCCAGGATGAAGGTGCCTGCGACGATGTGGACGATGCGATCAACGGACATGAGTCACTCCTCAGAGGCGGCAAGCGCCGCCTGGCGTTGCAGGTTGGCGGCATGGCCCCGGCGGGCCACGAGGTAATAGAGAACGGGAACGGCGATGCGGGACAGCAGGGTGGCGGCGACTTCGCCGGCCATGAGGCTGATGGCCAGGCCCTGGAAGATGGGGTCCGCCAGCATGACGGCGCTGCCCACCAGCACAGCGGCGGCGGTCAGCAGCATGGGGCGGAAGCGCACGACGCCTGCTTCCTCCACGGCCGATTCCAGGGACATCCCCTCCTTCAGCTTCAGCTCGATGAAGTCCACGAGGATGATGCTGTTGCGGACGATGATGCCGGCCCCGGCGATGAAGCCGATCATGCTCGTGGCTGTGAAGAAGGCGCCCATCAGGCCGTGGGCGGGGATGATGCCGATGAGCGAGAGCGGGATGGGCACCAGGATCACCCAGGGGATCTCAAAGCTTTCATACCAGCCCACCACCAGCACGAAGATGAGTACCAGCACGGCCGCAAAGGCCATGCCGAGATCCCGGAAGACTTCGAGGGTGATGTGCCACTCGCCGTCCCACTTCAGGGACAGCGATTCGGTGTTCTCGGGGTGCGCGAGGCCCAGGCGGGGCACGGCCCCTCCGGCCGTTCCCTTGAGCGCATCGATCTTCTTGTTCAGGGCCGACAGGGCGTAGACCGGGCTTTCGATAGTGCCCGCCAGGTCCGAGAACACGTAGGTCACGGGCATGAGGTTCTTGTGGTGGATGGCGGCTTCCTCCACGCCCTCTTTCACGGTCACTAGCTCGCGCACGGTGATCATGCCGCGGACGCCGGGCACGGTGAGCTGCAGCAGTTGATCCAGGTTCTGGCGCTTGCCTGGGGCCAGCTGCACCACCACGGGCACCTGGCTGGAGCCCCGCAGCACATGGAAGGCCCCGGCCTGGTAGCCGTAGCCTGCCATGGCGAGGGTCTGGATCACATGGGCGGGTGCCACGCCATGGAGCGCCGCCTTCTCGCGATCCAGCACCAGGCTGACCTTGGGGGTCGTGGCATTGAGGGTGGAGTCCACATCGACGATGCCATCCACGCTCTTGAAGGCCGCGAGGACTTCACTGGAAAGGCGCGAGCGCTCGGCTTCGCTGGGCCCATAGATCTCCGCCACGATGGTGTCCATAACGGGCGGTCCCGGCGGGATCTCGATGAGTTTCATCCGGGCGTTGGCGGGCTTCGCGATCTTATCCAGCTCGGGGCGCAGGCGCACCACGATCTCGTGGCTCTGTTCCTTGCGGTCCCCTTTCGGCACCAGGTTCACCTGAAGGTCCACCATCTCCGCCTCCTGGCGGAGGAAGCTGTGGCGCACCATGCCCACGAAGGTGAAGGGCGCGGCCTCACCCGCGTAGACCTGCACATCCTTGACCGTGGACTCCTTCAGCAGGCGACGGGCGAGGTCCTGGCCCACAGCGAGGGCATCCTCCCTCGGCGTGCCGGCCGGCAGGTCCAGCTGCACCATGAACTCCGACTTGTTGTCGAAGGGGAGCATCTTCACCTTCACCACGCCGAAGCCCACCAGGGACATGGCGCCCAGCAGCAGGGCGACCACCCCCCCGAAGAAGGCCCAGCGCACGGAAGCGCGGGTGAGCAACGCATGCATGACCTTGCGGTAGAGGGCCGTCATGCGGCTGTCCGGCGCCACTTCGGGGTTCTTGTGGGGCCAGTCGTGGATGGGCTCTGGCGCCGCGGTGTCCGGCGTGGCCGGGTGCAGACCGGTGGCATCCGTTTCCGGCAGGTTGGCTTCCTTCTTGAAGACGATGAGGCTAGCCCAGGGGCTGATGACGAAGGCGATGATGAGGCTGAACAGCATCGCCAGGCTGGCGCCCACGGGGATGGGCCGCATGTAGGGGCCCATGAGCCCGCGCACAAAGGCCATGGGCAGGATGGCGGCGATGACCGCAAAGGTGGCCAGGATGGTGGGATTTCCCACCTCATCCACCGCCTCCACCACCATGCGGGCGAAGCTCTTCCGCCGGCCCGGGAGGTGCATGTGCCGATGGATGTTCTCCACCACCACGATGGCGTCGTCCACCAGGATGCCGATGGAGAAGATCAGCGCGAAGAGCGTGACGCGGTTCAGCGTGTAGCCGAACAGGTAGGTGATGAGCAGCGTGAGGGCCAGAGTCACGGGCACGGCGATGCCCACCACCACGGCGCTGCGCCACCCCATGGCCAGCATGATCAGCGCGATGACGCTGAGGGTGGCGATCATGAGGTGCTCAATGAGCTCGTTGGACTTGTCCCCGGCGGTCTCGCCGTAGTTGCGCGTGACTGTGAGCTTCAGGTCCCGGGGTAGGAGGCCGCCGCGCAGCGCCTCCACCTTGGCCAGCACCTGTTCGGCCAGGGCCGTGGCATTGGTGCCAGCTCGCTTGGAAAGCGTGACGCTGACGGCGGGCTCGAAGCCCTGCACGCCACCTCCGGCGAAGAGCACCACCGGCGGTTCCGGATCCGGCGCGTCCACGATGCGGGCCACGTCGCCCAGGTAGATGGGTTTCTGGTTGCGCACGCCCACCACCAGGCGCTGCAGCTCGGCGGCTTGCAGCACGAAGCCCGTGGCCTCCACCTCCGTGCGCCGGCCGCGATCCACCAGCACCCCGGCGGGCAGCTGGGCCTCGGCGGACTGGAGGGCGGGTTGCAACTCCGCCAGGGAGAAGCCCAGCGAGCGCATGCGGTCGGGATCGGGCTCCACGCGCACCATTCGGCGGGCCCCGCCAACCACTTTCACCTGGGCCGTGTTGGGCACGGTGGACAGTTCCTGACCGAGCACCTCGGCCACCTTGCGGAGGCCACCAGGCGTCTGGTCCTGGCCATGCAGGGTCAGCACCAGGAAGGGCACGTCATCAATGGTCTGCAGCTTGACGATGGGCTTCATGGCGCCGGGCGGCAGCAGCTGCGGATTGGCTGCCAGCTCCTGGTGGACCTTCACGAGGCTGGGTTCCTGGGGCTCGTTCACCTTGAAGCGCACGGTGATGAGCGCCATGCCGGGCCGGCTCACGCTGTAGAGATACTCCACCCCAGGGATGCCCCAGAGGCGCTTCTCCAGCGGCGTGGCCACCTGGCTTTCCACTTCCTTGGGGCTCGCACCCGGGTAGGGCACGTAGAGGTCCACCATGGGCACGACGATCTGGGGTTCCTCTTCGCGGGGCGTGAGCCACACGGCCAGCAGCCCCAGCAGCAGGGAGGCGAACACGAGCAGTGGCGTCAGCTTGCTGCGGAGGAAGCCCTTGGCCAGCCGTCCGGCCAGTCCGAGCTTCAGGTCATCCGTCTCCCTACTTGACACGGTTCACCCCGCTGGCGATCTCGATGGGCTGGCCATCCTGGAGGCTGCCGGGCCGGTCGATGACGCGGTCCTCGGCCTTGAGGCCAGAGCGCACGGGCAGGCTGTCCCCGGCTCCGTCGCCGAGGGTGATCCATCGCAGCTCCGCGTGGCCATCCTTGGCCACGAAGACGCCCGTCAGCTCGCCTCGGGTCACCAGGGCGCTGCGGGAGAGGGTCAGCCCCTCGGCCTTGGCGCCCGGCACGAGGATGCGCGCGAAGGTCCCCTGACGCAGGCCCTTGGGGGACAGCACCCGGGCCCGTAGGGTGCCCTTGTGGCTGAAGGCGTCGCCGCCAGGGGCGAGCGCGGTGACCTGGGCCTCCCCTGTGGCGCCCTCCGCCTCGAAGCGCACCCGGGTGCCCTGCTTGAGCGCCTTGGCCTCGCCTTCGGACAGGGTTGCCACCAGCTCCTGCTCGCCTTCGCCCACCAGTTCGAGCAGCGGCATGCCGGGCCCCACGAAATCGCCTTCGTTCACCTTGCGGGACTGCACCACGCCGTAGAACGGCGCGCGGATCTGGGTGTAGGCGAGGTTGGCCCTCAGGGACGAGACGCCGGCCTGGGCCTGGGCGAGCTGGGCCTGGGTTTGTTCCAGTTCCGACAGGGTGCTGGCCTTCTGCACGAAGAGCGCCTGGATGCGTCGGTGGTGGGCCTCCGCCGTGGCCAGCCCGGTTTCGGCGGCCTTCAATTGGGCCTGGAGGTCCTCGTCGCCGAGGGCCATCAACAGGGTGCCACTGGCCACCCGCTGGCCCTCCTGGACCAGCACTCGCTTGACCTGGGCCGCCATCCGGGTGGCCATGGTCGCGGTGCGGGTGGACTGGAGTGTGGCGGCCACCCAGCTGCCGCCCTCCGCCTGGGTCTGCGCCACCAGGGACACGGTCACCTTGGGCAGGGCTTTCGCATCAGGGGTGGCTTCCTTGTGGCCGCAGGCCAGCGTTCCGAGCATGAGGCCCGCGAGGGCGAGGGTCATGGACACCTTCATGGGGTGACTCCTTCAATGGGGGCGCCGGTGGCCAGGTCGAGGGCCGCGCGGCTGGTACGCAGGTCATAGAGGCTCTGGAGCAGCAGGGTGCGGGCGCCCTGCCGGGCGGCCTCCGCATCCAGCACGTCCGTGAGGGGCGTCAGGCCTTCGCGGTGACGGGCTTCCCGCAGCCGCTTGGATTCCTCGGAGGCGGCCAGGGCCTCCTTCGCGGCGGCATGCTTCGCCTCGGCGGCCCGCACGGCCTCCCGCGCCACGCGCACCTCGTGCTCGGCCTGCTGCTGCTTGAAGGTCCGCATGTCCTCGGCGGCCCGGGCCTGGGCATGGGCCGCGTTGGACTTGGCCCGGTCTGGTCCGGAGAACACCTTCCATTTCACGCCCACCGCGGCCCAGGTCCAGGTGCCGCCCTGGTGCCAGGACTGGCGCAGGGTGCCAGCACCCAGCTCGAGGCCAACCTCGGGCTTCAGTGTGCCCGAAGCGGCCTTGGCGGCCTGACCTGCCGCTTTGGCCTGCAGCTCGGCCGCCTGCAGGTCGGCGCGCACAGCCGTCCGGGCTGTTCCATCCTGCACGGTACCTTCCGCCTGCAGCGGGGTCGCGAGGGGAGCTTCGACGGGTGCGCTGCCGGTAAGGAGGCCGAGACCCGAGCGGGCAGACCGTACTTGACGCACCACCTCGGCCTTCTGGGCGTCGACCTGGGCGTGAACGGCCTTCAGGCGCTGCAGCTCGGATTCGAGCATGAGGCCCTGCTGCACGCGGGCCCCCACAAAGGCCTCCAGACCCAGGATCCAGGTGCGGGTGTCCTCCACCCACAGCAGCGCCTGCTCGGCGACCTGGGCGCCAAAATAGGCCTCCACGATGGCCATGGCTGTCTCCTGCTCGCGGCGCGCCTGACTGGCGGACTCGGCCTGGGCCGCGTATTCACCGGCCCACTTCGCCGCCGAGATGCGGCCGCCCGCGTAGAGGGGCTGCTGCACCACCGCCGAGCCCCCAAAACCCATGATGGCGTCCGGCTTGTTGAGGCTGGCGGGATTGAAGTCCATGGCCGTGATGCGGCTCTGGTTGAGCCTCATGCCAAAGGCCATCATGGGCTCGTCCGTGCGCACGCCCTGGGCGTTCAGGGTCAGCGTGGGCAGCTTCAGCGCGGCGAAGACCTCAGCCTCGTCCCGCTTGACCTCGACCAGGGCCCGGCCTGCCCTCAGCCCGGACTGATCGCGCCAGGCCGTGCGGATAGCGGTGGCCACTGTGAAGGGGTCCTGCGCCAGGGCGGCAGTTCCGGCCACCAGGCACAAGGTGAGGCATTGCACGGTTTTAATGCTCATAGAGGAATACTCCAAGCCAAAAAAAGGGCTCACGCCCTTTTCACTTCAGAGCTTTGTAGGTCACCCGGGCGCGGTCGCTGACATGGCCGCACACCAGGTCGCAGAGTTCGCCCACCAGGGGCATCACCGGGGCGAAGTATACCGCGTTGCCTTCGGGCTCGCGGCTCACCAGACCCACGCGCACCAGGCAAGCCAGGTGCTTCGAGGCATTGGCCTGGGAGAGGCCGGAGGCCTCGGCGACAGCCCCCTGGCTGAGGGGGGCCTTGGAATCCAGGAGCGATCGCAGGATCTTCAGGCGGGAGGCATCCCCCAGGGCGCTGAAGAGGCCGCTTACCTCGTCGATCATGGGATTGCTGAGCTGGTGATTCACGAAATCAACTCCATGCGACTATGATCATTTAGTTTTGACCTTTGTCAAGGCCAAAAGATTTCGATCTCCATGAAAACTGTATACCCATCGGATCATTCAGCAACGGAAGGTTCCACTCCAGTGCCAATTTGAGCCTCAATCGTGACGACGGTCATGCCCGGCGGCGGATTTGCTAGGCTGGCAGATGGGAGATGCCGTGGACGACCTGGACCTGCGCGCCACCAAGATCCGCCTGCTCTGCACCGACATCGACGGGGTGCTCACCACCGGCGCCCTCCATTACGGGAAGGAGCCTGGCCACACCAAGGCCTTCCATGTGCGGGACGGTGCGGCCATCAAGTGGCTGCAACGCTCGGGCATCCCCGTGGCCTTCATCTCGGGGCTGGCCTCGGATGCCACGGTGAACCGCGCCCAGGACCTGGGCGTGGAGGACTGCTTCGCCGGCCACCTGGACAAAGGGCCTGTGTTGGACCAGCTCTGCGCCAAGTACGGCCTAGCCCTCGACCAGATCGCCCACCTAGGCGACGACCTGCCCGACCTGCCCCTGCTGTGGCGCGTGGGCCTGGCCTGCTGCCCTGCGGACGCGGTGGCCGAGGTGCAAGCGGCCTGCCACTGGGTGACGCCAGTCGAAGGCGGGCAGGGCGTGCTGCGCCTCGTGGCCGAGCGCATCCTCAAAGCGCAGGGACGCTGGAACACCATCCTTTCCACCTACGAGGTCCGCCGATGAAGCTCCGCCCACTGCCCCTCCTGCTGGTCGCCGCCCTGCCCCTCGCTGCCCAGGATGCCGCCATCGGCCTCAAGGCCCATGGCCTGGTGCCCATGAGCGACCTGCGGAACATCACCAACGGCCAGACGGGCCTGGGTCTCTCGGTATTCGTGGAGATCCCCATCAGCGAAGGCATCGTCTTCCGGCCCACCATAGGCGCCCAGCAGATCCCCAAGGGCGACACCCTGGGCCTGGCCGGGACCAAGACCAGCGTCACCTCGGTCGACCTCATGCTCGACGCACTGTGGTACCCCGGCGACGATCCCAAGCACGGCCCCTATCTGGTGGGTAGCGTGGGCGGCCAGCAGTGGCGCGTGAGCTCGTCCGGGAGCAGTTCCGAAGTCATCTCCGCCACCCGCCTGGGCGTGGCCGGCGGCATCGGCTACCAGGCCTCTCCCCACTTCGGCATCGAGGTCAAGGGCTTCTGGAGCCCCATCCGGGCCAACCTCACGGCCACGGGACTCAGCCTGGGCGCAACCTGGCGGTTCTGAGCACCGCGCCTAACGCCGGGACCTGGCACCGTCGCGGACGATCCGTTCCAGTTCCTCCGGCTTGCGGGGCAGGCGCGCACTGAGGTTGCGGGGCCCCTCCGGCGTCACCAGGATCACGTCCTCGATGCGGATGCCAATGCCCTGCCATCTTGCCGCCACACCCTCCATGCCCTTGGGGATGTAGATGCCGGGCTCCATGGTGAGCACCATGCCCGCTTCTAGGGGACGGCTGCCGCCGTGCTTGTGGAAGGGGTGCGGGGCGCCGTAGCTCCCGGCGTCATGCACATCCATGCCCAGGTAGTGGCTCACGCCGTGGGGGAGGAACTTGTTCCAGTCACCGCGCTTGAAGGCCTCCTCCTTCTCGCCCTGGATGAGGCCCAAGTCCACCAGTCCATCGCTGATGATGCGGGCCGCCGTCATGAAGCTGGCGATGTGGATGTTGCCGGGCCGCAGCGCCTGGATGCCCGCCTCCTGCGCCTTGAGCACTAGGTTGTAGAGGGCGCGCTGCTCGGGACTGAACTGGCCCTTGGCTGGCCAGGTACGGGTGATGTCGGAGGTGTAGTAGCCGATCTCACCACTCGCATCCATAAGAATGAGCGCCCCCGGCAGGATGGGCTGATCGTTGAAGGGGTAGTGCAGGACGCAGCCATTGCTGCCGGCGCCAGCGATAGTCCCATACGAGAGGAACCGCGCCCCGAGGGCCCGGACCGTCCCCTCGAGCGCCGCCGCGACCTGGCCTTCGTTGGTGAAGGCCGCACTTCCGCGCATGGCGGCCAGATGGCCCTCGATGCTCGCGTCGACCGCGTGCTGGATCATCTCCACTTCGCAGGGCTGCTTGATGACTCGCATCTCCCCGAGGATGGTCCGTCCGTCCACGAGGCTCTTCTCATAGCCACTCTTCCAGTGGGCGGCTCCACGGGGATAGGCGGCATCGAGGACCTTCATCCGGAAGTCATCGTCGAAGTTGTTGATGAGCAGGATGCGCCTGGCCTGCTTGAGCGCCTCGCCCAGGGCCTTCTCAGCGGCAGGGAACTCCACGGCCTCATCGGCGCCCTTGGCCTTGGCCCCGGCCACTCCCAGCCGCTGTCCCGTGTAGGTCTCGCGCTTGGGATCCCGGGCCTGGACCAGCAGGGTGTAGGTGCCCTTGTCCCCGTCAAGCAGAGCCACGGCCTGCTCCTCCTCCACCCCGGTGAGGTAGTAGAAGTCCGAATCCTGACGGTAGAGGCGCTCACCGTCGCCCGAGCTGGGCTGGGTGGGCATGGACTTCACCACGACCAGCGTTCCGGGGCCCATGGCCTGCGCCTTGGCCAGGAGCTTTGCCCGGTTGCCCGCGAAGAAGGCACCGGGAAGCCGCAGGCCGTGATAGGCCAGAGGGGACACCGGCGTCTGGGCCGTCAGGGTCGACGCCAGGAGCAGGGCAGAAAGGCATCGCGACATGGAACCTCCCGAGGGTGGAACCACTCTGCCACACCGCCTGCGGTCGGCGTATGGAGTATCGCTACTTCAGACCGCGCTTCACGAGCAGCGGTTCCACCTTCGGATCCCGGCCGCGGAAGCGCTGGTAGAGCAGCGCGGGATCCTCGGTGCCACCCCTCGAGAGCACCTCGGCCCGGAACTTCGCCGCCGTGGCGAGGTCGAAGAGGTTGCCCTTCTCCTTGAAGGCCTGGAAGGCGTCACTGTCCAGCACGGCGCTCCAGATGTAGCTGTAGTAGCCCGCCGCGTAGCCGCCCATGATGTGGGCGAAGTAGGGGCTGCGGTAGCGGGGCGGGATCTCGGCGAGGAGCCCCCACTTGGCCAGGGAGGCCTTCTCGAAGGCGGCGGTGTCCTGGGGCTTGGTGCTGGTCAGCGTGTGCCAGTCCATGTCCAGCAGCGAAGCGGCCATGTATTCCACCGTGGCATAGCCCTGCCCGAAGGTGGCGGCCTTCTTCATCTTCGCCACCAGCGCATCGGGGATCGCCTCGCCGGTCTGGTAGTGCTTCGCGTAGAGCTTCAGCATTTCGGGTTCCATGGACCAGTTCTCCATGACCTGGCTGGGCAGCTCCACGAAATCCCGCGGCGTGCCGGCCGTTCCCCGATAGCGGCCCTTGTAGAAGAGGCCATGCAGCCCGTGGCCGAACTCGTGGAAGAGCGTCTGCACCTCGTCGGACGTCAACAGGGCTGGCCGATCCCCGGCGGGGGCCGTGAAGTTGCAGACGTTGACCACCACCGGATCCACCTGCTGTCCGTCCTTGACCCAGGCGGAGCGGTAGTTACTCATCCAGGCCCCGCCACGCTTGCCGGGCCGCGGGTGGTAGTCCACGTAGATCAGGCCCAGGTGGCGGCCGTCCTGCTCCTTCACCTCGAAGCAGCGCACGTCCTTCTGGTAGGTGGGTATCACCTTCACCTCGGTGAAGGTGATGCCGTAGAGCCTGCCGGCCAGCGTGAAGGCACCCTGCCGTACGGCATCGATGGCGAAGTAGGGCTTCACCGACTCCTCATCGAAACCGTACTTGGCCTGCTTCACCTTCTCGGCGTAGTATCGCCAGTCCCAGGACTCCAGCTTCTGCCCCGGTAGGTCCTTGGCCATCATGGCCTGCAGCTCGGCGCGCTCCTTCTTGGCCACCTCCAGCGCGGGCTTCCAGATCTGATCCAGTAGTCCGTATACGCCCTTGGGATCCTTCGCCATGTTCTCTTCGAGCACGTAGTCGGCCCAGGTCCGGTAGCCCAGCAGCTGGGCCTTCTCCGCCCGCAGCGCCGCCACCCTGGCCACGATGGCGTTGGTGTCGGTGTCGCCACCCTGGTTGCAGCGCTCCAGATAGCCGGTGAGGAGGCGCTTCCTCAAATCGCGGTTCTGGGCATATTCCAGGAAGGGCCAGATGCTGGGGCCATCCAACGTGAACAGCCACTTGCCTTCATGCCCCGACTTCTTGGCCGCGGCCGCCGCGGCGGCGCGGGTGCCCTCGGGCAGGCCCGCCAGATCCGCGGGATTCGAGACCACCATCTGGAAGGCCTTGGTGGCCTTGAGCAGGCGGTCGTTGAAGTCCACCCCCAGCTTCGACTGCTCCGTGTTGATGGCACGCATCCGGACCTGCTGGTCGGGCGTCAGGGCCGCCCCGGCCCGGACAAAGCCCTTGTAGGTGCGCTCCAGCAGCCGGGCCTGATCCGGCGAGAGCTTCAGGGTGGCCCGCGTGTCCCACACGGCCTTCACACGCTGGAACAGCTTCGGGTTCAGCTGCACGTCATCCCGGTGGGCGGACATCAGGGGCATCACCTCGCGGTTCACCGCCTGTAGCTTCGGGTTCGTCTCGGCGCCGGTAAGGTTGAAGAACACCGACCCCACCCGGTCCGTGAACTGGCCCGCGAGCTCAAGCGCCAGGATGGTGTTCTCGAAGGTGGGGGCCGTCTGGGCCTCGGCGATGGCGGCCACCTCCGCCTTGTGCCGGGCGATGCCTTCGCGGAAGGCCGGCAGGTAATGCGTTTCCTGGATCTCGGCAAAAGGCGGCACACCGAAGGGGGTCTTCCATTCCCCAAAGAAGGGATTCGTGGCGGGGGCCGGATCCGCGGCCAGGGCGGGCAACGTCATGAGGGCGGCCAGGACAGAAACGGTGCGCATGAAGACTCCGGAGAGGACATTCCATACCGTAGCATCATCTTACGAGGGAGGCCAGACGCCCACCCCCCATGGGACACTCCTTCCTCGCCCGTCAGGAGCCAGCATGTTCCCCATCCTCCCGCGCCGGATCATCCTCCTGCTGTGTCTGCTAACCCTGGCTCCCGGTGCGCGGGCACAATCGGCGCCACAGTTGGCCGTGAGCTTCCAGGTCACCGTGCCGACCACCACGCCGGCGGACGCCAGCCTGCATGTGGCGGGCAACATGAATGGATGGAATCCCGGCGATCCCCAGTGGAAGCTACGGCGGCAGCCCGACGGCAGCTGGTCGGGTCATTTCTCCCTCGAGGCCGGCTACAGCCTGCAGTTCAAGATCACCCGGGGCAACTGGGAGACCGTGGAGAAGGATGCAAAGGGCGAGGAACTCCCGAACCGCACGGTGGAGGTCAGCCAGGCCACGGCCGTGCGGGTGCAGGTGGCGCGCTGGCGGGACCAGGTCCCCGCGCCGAAGGTCGCCCCCACGGTCGCCGGCGACCTTCGGCTGGTCGAGGGCTTCGCCATGCCGCAGCTGGGCACGACCCGCACCCTGCGCATCCTCCTGCCACCGGGCTACGAGACCTCCGGCCGTCGCTATCCCGTGCTCTACATGCACGACGCCCAGAACCTGTTCGACGCAGCCACCTCCTTCACCGGTGAGTGGGAGGTGGACGAGACGCTGGCGAGGCTGGGCGCCAGCGGCGCGCTGCCGCCCATGATCGTCGTGGGCATCGACCACGGCGGGAAGGAGCGGCTGACCGAGTACTCCCCCTTCCGCGACGAGCGCATCTCCACCGCGAAGGGCAATGCCTACGCGGACTTCCTCGCGGAAACCCTGAAGCCCTGGGTGGACCGCGCCTTCCGCACGCAGCCCGAGGCCGCCCACACCGCCCTGGCCGGCAGCTCCCTCGGCGGGCTCATCTCCCTCCACGCGGTGCTGAGGCACCCCGGCGTCTTTGGCAAGGCCGCCTGCTTCTCCAGTTCCTTCTGGGTGGGTGGGCGACGGATGCTGAAGGAGGTGGCCGCCGCGAAGCCGGATCCGACCCTGCGCCTCTACCTCGACATCGGCGACCGGGAAGCCGGAGCCCCTGCCGACAGCCGCCAGGCGGTGCAAGATACGCAGGATGTCGCCGCGGCGCTGCGAGGGCTAGGCCTCGGCTCGGGGCGTCTGCGGGTGGTGGTGGCCCCGGGGGCGCGGCACACGGAAAGCGCCTGGGCCGCGCGGTTCCCGGCGGCGCTCCAGTGGCTGTTCCAGCCTGCGCCCTGAGCCACCAGCCCCCCTTCCGGATCGACAGGCACTCAAAATGATCTACGAATAAAAGCGGTCATCACAGGCAATGGGTCCATGCTGAGCCAGGGTCCGAATCCCAAAGAACCGGGGACCCGCCCACAGAGGACTCATGTCCAACGACAAGAAACCCAAGAAGGCCAAGCCGGCCGTGATCCACGGCGCCACCCACAAGGGCGGGGGCTTGAGCGGCGCCCTAGCCGAAGTCGCAAAGCCCTCGCCGCTGTCTCCGGCCAAGAAGAAGAAATAGGATCCGGCAGGAGCCGACCGCTTGCCGGCAATGGCCCCTAGCGACCCACCTCCGGATACTCCCGCCGAAGGCAGTCCGGACAAACACCGTGGCTGAACTTGGCCTGGGTGTGGGCGCTGACGTAGGACTCCACGCGGGTCCAGTGCCCCCGGTCATCCCGGATCTTGCTGCAGTGGGCGCAGATGGGCAACAGGCCGGAGAGCGTGCGGACCTTGGCTAGCGCCTCCTTGAGCTCCTCAATGAGCCGCTCGCGCTCCAACTCGACCTGTTTGCGGTCGGTGATCTCCTTCGAGATGCAGACCACCGAGGAGATGGCCCCATCCGGCCCGGCAATGGGCCGGACGGAAGTGATGTAGTGGCGGTCTCCTGCCGGGGTCGGAACCCTGACCTCGAACACGAGAGTCTCCCGGGTGGCGAAGGCCTGGCGGACCACCCTCATGCGCTTCTCGGCCTCCTCGGAACCAAAGAGATCCCAGATGCGCCGGCCGATGACCTCCTCCGGTGTCTTCCCGAATGGCCCCGAGAAGGCCGCATTCACGTAGCGGTAGGTGCCGTCTTCCAGAATGTTGAAGATCGGGTCGGTCGAGGCGTCCAGGACCGTCTGCATAACCTCGACCCGCTCCGGCCAAGAGGAGGCACCTCCCGGGACCGGATCTGCGTTGTCGATGTCCACCATGACGGCCCCCGACGGACTGCCTTGCGCGCTTGTGCCCGTCTCCAATGGATCGGCCAGACTGAGCCAGCGACTTATTTCTGGCCCTTGTCGAAGGCCAGGTTCCGCACCAGGTCCTCGGTCTTCCAGGGGGCGGCGCCACCGCCGAGGTACTTCTGGAACCACTCCAGGTGGGCGTTGTAGTAGACGGGCATGGACTTCAGGTTGTCGGGCCAGTGGCCGTCGTTCTTGAAGACGATGAGCCGGCTGGGCACGCCCATCGCCTGGAGCCCCGTGAAGAACTGCAGGCTCTGGGTGTAGGGCACGCGGTAGTCGCGCTCGCCGGTGATGACCAGGCAGGGCGTCTTGAAGGCCTGCACGTGGCTGCTGGGGTTCATGCGTTCATAGGCGGCGGCCTTGTCCCAGGGCGTGCCCGTGAGGTCATGCTCCGCGAACCAGAGTTCCTCGGTGGCGCCGTGCATGGAGCGCAGGTCGTACACGCCCATCATGGCGGCCAGGGCCTTGAAGCGGGTGGTGTGGCCCTCGAGCCACATCATGGCGTAGCCGCCCCAGCTCCAGCCCATGGCGCCCATGCGGTCCTTGTCCACGTAGGGCAGCGCCGCTAGGTGGTCGGCCACCTTCAGGATGTCGGACTGCACCTTGCCGTCCCAGTCGCCGCTGATGGCGTCCGTGAAGGCCTGGCCGTAGCCTGTGGAGCCGTGGGGATTGGGGAAGGCCACGATGTAGCCCGCGCCGGGGTAAACCTGCCAGTCGCCGCGCAGGGTGTCGGACCACATCATCTGCGGACCGCCGTGCACGTTGAGGATGAGCGGGTACTTCTTCGCGGGGTCGAAGCCGTGGGGTTTCACCAGGAAGACGTGGATGTCCTTGCCGTCGGCGCCCTTCACCCACTGCTCCTCGGCGGGACGGAGGTCCACTTCGTCGGCCACGGCCTGGTTGAAGGCGGTGAGCCGCTTCAGCTCCTTCGTATCGAAGGTGTATCGCCACACTTCCACCGGTTCACCCACTCGGGTCTTGGTGAGTAGCACCCGTTTCTGATCGAGGCTCACCACGAACTCGCGGATGCTCTGTCCCTCCAGCATGCGGGTGGCCTTGCCGGTGGTCACCTCGATGCGGAACAGTGGCCAGCGGCCCTTCTCCTGTACGGTGAACCAGAGGGCCTTGCCGTCCGCCGACCACTGGAAGGCGTCCACCCAGTTGTCGATGCCCTCCGTCAGCACCTTGCGGGTCTTCGCCTGCCGGTCGTAGATGGCCAGGCGGAAGCGGTCGGACTCGTGGCCCGGCTTGGTCTGGAACTTGTAGGCGATGAAGCGGCCGTCGGGCGAGTACTTGGGGTCCTGGTCCGCGGCCGGGTTGTCACCGGTGATGCGCCGGGGGGTGCGGTCGCCCTCCAGAGAGATGAGAAAGAGATCCTGGTTGGTGCTGCGGGCCTGGACCGCGTCGGTGTTGGTGGTGACGCAGACCTCCTTGCCATCGGGGCTCAGGTCCCAGCTCTGCCAGAAGCCCGGGTAGTCCTGCTTCCCCGCGGTGAGCGCCTCCACCTTGCCCTCGAAGGTGGCCGTGAACAGGTGGCTGTACTGGAAGTCGCGCCAGCCGGTCCAGTGCCGGTAGAGCAGCTCGTCGGCCAGGTGGGCCTGGACGGGGCCGTTCTCCAGCTTGTCGCTGAGCTCCTTGTGCCGGGCCCCGTCTGTCAGGGCCTCGGGGAACACGGAGGCCTCGAACACCACCTTGTCCCCGGCGGGCATCAGCTTCGGCGCTCCCACACCCGCCTCGAAGGCGGTCACCTTGCGGGCCTCGCCGCCGCTGGCATCCAGGGCCCAGAGCTGGCTGCTCCCGCTGCGGCTCGACAGGAAGGTGAGGGTCCTCCCATCCTTCGACCACTGGGGCGCCGTGTCAGACTTGCCGGAGAAGGTGAGCTGCTTCGCCTGCCCCGAGGCCACGTCCAGCAGCCAGAGCTGGGTGTTTCGCGTGGACGCCTTCAGATCCTGGCTGGACACTTCGAAGGCCAGCTTCGAGCCGTCCGGGCTCAGGGCCAAGTGCTGCACACCCTTCAGCCGGTAGAGATCCTCGATGTGGAAGGCCCGCTTCTCCGCTGCGGCGACCGGCAGGGAGAGGACGAGGCCGGGAACCATGAATCGATGGAGCAGGGACACAGAAGCCTCCGAATGCGAGGTATCAGCTTCGCATGGAGAGCCGGGAGGCCACCACTCCCAGGCCTGGGACCTCGCCTTGCTATCCTGGGCCATGCCGAATCCCGCGCTTCCCGTCACCGCCCCCGGCCGCGGGATCTTCTGCAACCGGACGCTCAACCTGCGCTCCGTGCGGGCCATCGGCTACGACATGGACTACACCCTGGTGGACTACCGGGTGGAGGCCTTCGAGCGCATGGTCTACGCCCAGGCCCGGGCCCGGCTGGCCGCCGAGGGCTGGCCCATGGAGGGTCTCGAGTTCGACGGCTCCATGGTGACCCGGGGTCTTATGATCGATACGGAGCTGGGCAATCTCGTGAAGGCGAACCGCTTCGGCTTCGTGAAGCGGGCCATGCACGGCACCCGCATGCTGGAGTTCGGCGAACAGCGGGACGCCTATGCCCAGACCCTGGTGGACCTCTCCGAGTCCCGCTGGGTCTTCCTCAACACCCTCTTCTCGCTGTCCGAGGGCTGCCTCTACGCCCAGGCCGTGGACCTGCTGGACCGGGGCGCCCTTCCCCGCCCCTTCGAGTACGCCAGCCTCTACCGCCACGTGCGCTCCGGCGTGGACGCCCAGCACATGGAGGGCCACCTGAAGGCCGAGATCGCCGCGGCCCCGGAGCGCTACGTGGTGCAGGATCCCGAGGCGGCCCTGGCCCTGTTTGACCAGAAGGCCGCTGGCAAGAAGTTGCTGCTCATCACCAACTCCGAGTGGAGCTTCACCTCGAAGATGATGAGCCACGCCTACGACCGCCACCTACCGGAGGGCATGACCTGGCGGCAGCTGTTCGATGTGGTCATCGTCGCCGCCCGGAAGCCGGCCTTCTTCCTGGAGCAGGGTCCCTTCTTCGAGGTGGTCGACGAGACCGGCCTGCTGCGGCCCCTGGTGGGGCCCCTGAAGCCCGGCGGCATCTACCTGGGCGGCTCGGCGCCACAGGTGGAGCGTGACCTGGGCATCGCCGGGGACGAGCTCCTCTACGTGGGTGACCACATGTTCGGCGATGTCCACGTGAGCAAGCGCACCCTCAGCTGGCGCACGGCCTTGGTGCTGCGGGAGCTGGAAGGCGAGGTAGCCGCGCTGGAGGGTTACCGCCCCATCGAGCTGCGCCTCATGACCCTGATGCGGGAGAAGGAAACGCTGGAGGCTCGGCTCTCCCAGGCCCGCCTTGCCCTGCAGCGCCTGCATGCGGGCTATGGCCCCGCCATCCAGGGCGATGCGGCCGGCGCGGAAGCCCGGGTCCACGACCTCCGCGGCCAGCTGCTGGCCCTCGATGCCGAGATCGGCCCCCTGGCCCAGGCCGGCGGCGAGCTGACCAATGCCCGCTGGGGCCTGCTCACCCGCGCCGGCAACGACAAAAGCCACCTCACCCGCCAGATCGAGCGCTACGCCGACATCTACACCAGCCGCGTCTCGAACTTCCTCCATGCCACGCCCTACGCCTACTTCCGCTCGCCCCGGGGCAGCCTGCCCCACGATCCCTTGGGCCCGGCGACCGGGGCCTGAGCATGAGCCCCCGCGGCCTCTTTGCCCACACCTTCACCGTCCCCGATTCCGCCATCGATGCGAACGGCCATGTCAACAACCTGGAGTACCTGCGCTGGATGCAGGCGGTGGCCACGGCCCACTCGGACGCCTGTGGCTGGACGCTGGACCGCTACCAGGAAACCCGAACCACCTGGGTGATCCGCTCCCACGCCATCGACTACCTTCGACCGACCTTCGCGGGCGAGTCGCTCAAGCTGCTCACCTGGATCGGCGGCTTCGAGGACCAGGAGTCCCCGCGCCACTACCTGTTCTGGCGGGAGCGGGACCGCAAGGTGCTGGCCCGCGCCAGGACCGTCTGGGTGTTCATCGATACTGAAGCCGGCCGGCCCCGAATCATCCCGGAGGCCATCCGCGAGGCCTTCGACGTGGTGGCCGACGAGCAGGAGGCGCTGCGGGCCCTGCGGACGGGCGAGATCTGATCCCCGTTCACTTCGCCGCGTAGACCGTGACTCCGTAGTGCTCCTGGTCCCAGGGCGAGGAGCTGTTCCAGCGACCATAGGCGTGGCTGTCGTCGGTCCGGTAGCGCAGGGTGTAGGCGCCCTTCGGCAGGCTGACGACCTCGTCGCTCACCCGGTTCTTGCTCGCCCCGCCGGCGTGCTGGGTGCGGCCGCGATCCATGACCCACACCCGCTTGCCCGCGCCATCCTCGATCCAGGCGAAGTCCGCCATCTCGTCCCCGCTGCCTTCGCCGATGGCGTAGACGCGCACGGACTGGGCTGAAGCCAGACTGAAGGAGACGGACCGGTCCTGGTCGTTGCCCACCCGTACAGCCTCCGCCAACACGGTCCAGGCCAGGGGCTTGGTGACTGAGAAGGCAGCGAGATCCTTGTCCGCGGGGAGGGCCAGCGTCAGGCCATAGGTGCCGGGGTCCGCCGGAGGCGCGGCATTCCAGTCCACGGGCGAGTGGGAATCATCGGTGATGAAGGTGGCCTCGTAGTCGCCGGCGGGCAGCTGGATGGTCTCCACTTGGCGCCGATTCTTGTGAGCACCCCCGGCGAACTTGGACTTGTCCATGCTCATCTCCCAGACGCGGGTGCGGGTGCGGGCATCGGTGATCCAGCCGTAGTCGATCATCAGCCGCCCGCTGCCCTCGCCCTGGGCATAGACATGCAGGCTCACGGGGCGGGCCAGGCGGAAGGTCTGGGTCCAGTGGCCGTCATCCGAGGAGGCGGCCAGGGACACCACGATGTTCCGCCAGCGCAGGGGCGCCTCGAAGAGGTTCACCTCCTTAGGATCGCCCGCAGGCAGGTAGATCTCCATGCCGTAGTTCCCCACCTGCTCCCGCCAGTGGCGGACCAGGCTGGCGTCATCGGCCCCGATGGCCTGCAGGAAGCGGTGGTGGCGGTCCTCTTGGATGGTCAGGGAACGGCGGTCGATATTGCGGAACCACTGGGCGAAGAGGAGGCCCTGGCCGAAGCCGTGGTTGCTGAAGTAAGCCTCGTAGCTGCCGGCCGGCAGGTCCAAGTAATGATCGGCGACCCGATACTCCCAGTTCCGCTTGGTGTTCGGGCCGTCCATCTGCCACACCACTTCCCGAGTGACGGCATTCAGGATCCAGCCATGGGCGAAGAAGGGGTGCTCCCGGGCGATGCGGGTGGGAAAACGCAGTCCCGCGCCCTTGGCGTAAACGTGGACCTTCATGGGCCGGGGCAGCGTGAAGCCCTGGGAGCGCACTTCAGCGGACTCCAGCCCGTGCAGGGCCACGATGCGGGGCTCAGGGCGGGACTCGGCGCCGTGCAGCGCGGCCGGGGCGAAGGTGGTCATCAGCACGAACAGGGCCACGGCCTGCACCACCCGGACCAGGACGGCAGCTTCAGAGAACAGGAAGGACAGCATGGGGACTCCAGGACTGACTCCAAGCTAGTCCTTCGAAGGGCCCCCACTCAGGGGGATCGGCGAATGGAGGGCTCCCACCGGCGAATGGCTACCACTGCTCCAGGAACGCCTGGGCTTCAGCCCAGGCCCTGGGCGACAGGTGGGCAAACCGCATGAGCCGGTCGTTGAATTCATAGTGCAGCTCACGATTCTCCTCCAGCAGCAGCTCCAGCTGCTCCCGGTGGATGGCCTCGTCCGCCAGGAAGCGCCAGAAGATGGCCTCGGCCACCTCCTTCAGCCCACGGGACCTAGCCTCCCAGTGGGTGCGCAGAATGGTGCGCCACCCCACCTTCTTCATGGGGCTGTCCGGGGCGATGGCCTCCTGCCAGACCGGCCCCGCCCAGGCCTGGATCAACTCCACGGCCGCAGCCTCATCCCGGAGGCCCAGGCTCAGCACCAGCTCACCCAAGTCATAGACCACAGTCTCGAACGCGAAGGTGATGCCCTGCCGCGCGGCCAGGCGGGCGTAGTGCATGAGGTGCCGAGTGGCCTCATGCATCCGATCCGGGCTGGCATGGAAGGCCTCGATGAGCAGCCGGTAGTGGTAGGAGAGGTTCTGGAAGCGCCGCAGATCCTTCTCCTCCAATGCCTCCCGCAGCAGGGTGTTGAAGGTCATGACGTGCAGCTCGATGACGGGCTCGGCTCCGATGGTGCAGGCCAGGCGGGCCGTATCCACCAGCTGGGCAGCCAGCTCCGAGAGCAGCTCATGCTGCCGCCGAGTCGCCATCTCCGCAACCTTCAGGGTCTGCGCCAGGACATAGGCCTCTGGCCAGACCCGCTCTCGCGTGAGGAACTCCTGCCCCTCCTTGGCCAGGCCCGGCACAAACCAGGGCCTGGAGCCCCGCCACGCGGACAGACCCGGACCACTGCACTGAATGATCCCCGTCAGCAGTGCGTGCAGGCTCTGCAGGGCCAGCATCACCAGCTGCCGATCCCCACGTGCCATGCCCGTGAGCGCCACGTTGGTCACCACGTCAATGGTCTCGAAGAGCTCATCCTTGTTGGCTTCCAGGCGGTGGCCCCGGGACAACTCCTGCAGGCTGCGCAACCCCTTACGGGTGAGCATGGGCATGAAGTAGCTGGGACGCAGAAAGCGGCTGATGCCGAACAGGTAGGGGAGGACCCCCGCGAGCACCACCAGATAAATGATGGCGATGACCCAGATGCCGACCCGGACGAAGGGGTGCCCCGAGGGGAAGAAATGCAGGGACATCAGAAGCAGGTTGCTGAATACCAGGACCGACAGCCCACCGACGATCAGCGGATGCGCCACGTAAAGCTTCACCAGCCGCGGGGTGTAGAGATTGGCCGTGAGGGGCAGGATGAGCGCGATGCTCGTCATGGTCACGGACATGATGGCGTTCAAGGTCCGACTCGCGGTGGCGATCCCCGCGGGCTCGAAATCCCTGATGCTGCCGAAGTTTGCTGTCGCCAGACCCAGCACCGCCGCGGCCAGGAAGCATCCGGCGGCCACCATCGTCGGACGGTGGCCGCTCCAGAAGGTGGTGCGCCGTTCCTGGGCCATGCCAGCCTTTCGGCTGCAACCCCGAACCGGCTGAATCCCCACCACCTTGCCCCTGCCCCCGGGCTCTGGGATGCTGGAGGACCCCTGCGACCCCGCGCCTTTTTACACCCTTCCGTCCCCCCGCCGGAGCCCCCATGAACCCCCTGGTCCCTTCCCTGCTGGCCCTGCTGAGCCTCAGCGCACCCCTCTGCGCCGGAACCAAGCCAGCCAAGACCACCCAGAAGAAGAAATCCGAGGCCCCGAGTCCTGAAGCCCTGAAGGCCCAGGAAGCCGCCTACGCCGAGATGCAGAAGAAGGCCTACGCGGACGCCCTCCCTCTCTACGAGAAGGCTCTGAGCCTGGCGCCCTCCCGGGGCGAGATCTGGAACGAATACGCCATCTGCCTGCGGAACCTTCGGCGGCTGCCTGCTGCCGCCCGGGCCGGTTGGCGCGCGATCCAACTGGCCGGGAGCAAGACCGCCCCCCTCTGGAGCGCCCAGGCCAACACATTCATCGAGGCCCGGGAGTGGACGGCCGCGGAGGGCTGCCTGGAAAAGGTGGAGGCCCTGAACAAAGATGTCCCGTTTGTGGCCAAAGCCTGGCTCAACCTGGCCTTCCGCAAGATGGTGGCTGGCGAATCCGCCGGCGTGGTCGATCACTGTCGGCGGGCCACCAAGCTGGACCCCGGGAATTCGCTGGCCTGGATCGACCTGGGTCAGGCCCTGGCCTGCACGGGCGGCGATCCCAAGGAAGTGACCGCCGCCCTCGACCAAGGGCGCACCCTCGCCGAGGCGCAGAAGGATGTGCAGCGGGCAGACTACGCTGGGCAACTTAAAGCCAAGGTGAAGGCGGGTGAGTCCATCCGGCCCCCGGCGGAGCCTGGCCAGGCCTGGCAGCCTCTCCCCGAGGCCCTCCTCACCCTGCCCACGGAGGATGCCAGCAGCCTGCCTCTGCCCGCCCAGGTGGAACATCACTACACCCTCCCCGAAGGGGCGGTCCTCGCCCTCTCGCTGCCCGAGAGCTGGACCGAGTCCTTCGACCGGGCCCGGCCGGACCACCTGTTCGCTGTGCGCTACAGCGTGGTGGGAATGGCGGGGTTCAAGGCCTTTCTCTACCCCATCAAGGGCATCGGCAACCCCTTGGGCGTGTGGTCCAGTGCCGACCAGGCCGCGAAGCGCCTCAGGGAAACCTCCGCGGAGACCGACCTCAAGCCGCAGCCGCTCGCGTCCACGACTGTCCAGGGCTGGTGGCTCCTGTCCACGGACAAGAAGTCCGTGGACAGGGAGCCTACCAAGGGCGAATACCGCCACCTGCTCACGGTGATCTTCGATGCGCAGAAGCTCCAGTGTGTGGGGACCGTGCTGACGAATTCCAAGGCACCCGAGGTCGTGGATCCTTGCCTTGCGGCGTTTGGATCCGCACGGAAGATCGAGGCGGCCGCCAAGAAGTAGCCGGAAGGTGAGATCAGGCGCCGGGTCTGGGCCTGGCTCTTACAGCCCAGCCCACTCCATCAGCACCCGCTGTGCTTGGAGGATGGGGCCGTCTGCCGTGCCCTGCACGGGAATGCGCACGGCACCATCGGGGCTGAGACTTGCACCTTTGACACGGCCCACCCAGGCCATGAGCTTCAGCGGGTCCAGGGGCGTCTGGGGGCTGAGGCGGAACTTGAGCTGGCCCTTGTCCAGGGCCACCTCGGAGACGGCCAGAACCTGGGACCGCAGCTTCACCTTGAGCAGCTCGAAGAAGCGCAGTGTGTCCGGGTCGTCGTCGGCGATGCGGCCAAAGCGATCCTCCAGATCCATTCGGTAAAGCTCGAGATCCTTCTCCTCGCGCAGCCGCGAGATGCGCTTGTAGGCCACCAGGCGCTCGCTGGCCTGGTCGATCCAGCGTCGCCCCAGCTGGGCTCCGGGGGCCAGGTTGTCCAGCTTCACCTCGAAGGTGCCGCTAGGCTGGCCCTGAAGCTCCGAGAGGGTCTCTTCCAGCAGCTTCACGTAGAGCTCGAAGCCGATGTCGTGGATGTGGCCGCTCTGCTCGCCGCCCAGCAGGTTCCCCGCGCCGCGCAGTTCAAGATCCATTGCCGCCACTCGGAAGCCCGAGCCCAGCTCGGAGAAGTCCTCCAGGGCCTGTAGGCGCTTGCGGGCCTCGTCACTGATCTCGTGCTTGGGAGGGATCATCAGGTAGGCGTAGGCGGGCACGTCGCTGCGGCCCACGCGGCCCCGGAGCTGGTAGAGCTGGCTGAGGCCGAAGGCGTCGGCCCGGTGGACGATGAGAGTGTTGGCATTGGGCACATCCAGGCCGTTCTCCACGATGGTGGTCGCCACCAGCACGTCGATGTGCCCTTCCATGAAGCCGACCATCACCTGCTCCAGCCCCTCGTCGGTGAGCTGACCGTGGCCCACGCCCACGCGGGCATCGGGCACCAGCTCGCGCACCCGCGCGGCAATGCTGACGATGGACTCAACCCGGTTATGCACCAGGTAGACCTGTCCGCCGCGCCGCAGCTCGAACTGGATGGCGGTCTGCACCAGCTCATCGCTCCAGGGCGCCACCACCGTCTCGATGGCCAAGCGATCCTTCGGAGGCGTCTCGATGAGGCTGATCTCCCGTAGGCCCGTGAGGCTCATGTGCAGGGTGCGGGGGATGGGCGTGGCGCTGAGCGCCAGCTGGTCCACGTTGAGGCGCAGCTTCTTCAGCTTCTCCTTGTGGCTCACGCCGAAGCGCTGCTCCTCGTCGATGACCACCAGACCCAGGTCCGCGAACTTCACCTTGGCGCCCAGCATCTGGTGGGTGCCGATGACGATCTCGATCTTGCCGTCGCCCAGCTCCTGCTGGATGCGCTTCTGCTCGATGGGGTCCACGAAGCGGTTCAGCATCTCGATGCGGATGGGGAAGCCCGCGAAGCGCTCCTTGAAGGTTCTGAAGTGCTGGAAGCAGAGCACGGTGGTGGGACACAGAACGGCCACCTGCTTGCCTTCCAGGGCCACCTTGGCGGCGGCGCGCATGGCCACTTCCGTCTTGCCGAAGCCCACGTCGCCCACCAGCAGCCGGTCCATGGGGCGCGGCGACTCCAGGTCGGCCTTCACCGCCTCGATGGCCTCAACCTGATCCGGCGTGAGGGTGAAGGGGAAGCTGGTGTCGAAGGCCGCCATGTCCGGCCCGTCCGGCGGATAGGCGTGGCCCTTCTCCAGCTTGCGCTGGGCGTAGAGCTTCAGTAACTCGTCCGCCATGTCGCGGATGGCCTTCTTGGCCCGGCGCTTGACCTTGGCCCAGGAGGCTCCGCCCAGCTTGTCCAGGGGAGGCAGGTGGCCCTCGGCGCCGGTGTAGCGCTGCATGAGGTCGGCCCGCTCCAGGCTCACGTTCAGCTGGCCGCCATCGGCGTAGCGCAGCTGCAGCACCTCCTGCTCCTCGCCGCCCACGGTGAGTGTGGCGAAGCCCAGGAACTCGCCGATTCCGTGGTCCAGGTGCACCACGCGGTCGCCGGGCTTGAGGTCCCGCAGGTCCGACAGGAAGGCCGAGCTCCGCGACTTCTTCGGCGCCGCCTGGATGGCCTTGCGCCCAAAGACCTCGCGCTCGGTAAAGATCACCAGGCCGGGCTCCTTCAGGTGGATCCCGGCGCTCAGAGAAAGGTACAGGGCGCGGCAGCCCACCTCGGTGCCGTAGGCCTGGGGCAGCTCGTGCTCCCGGATGAACGCCTGGAAGCGGTCCCGCATGCCCGGTGTGGACCCTGCCAGGAACACGCGATGCCCTGTGAGGGCGAGATCCTGCAGGTGGTCGGCCAGGTCGGAGAGGCGCCCCTGGAACTCGCGCACGGGCTGGGCAGCCAGGGGCACCGTGGCCTCGCTCTGCCACTCCGTGAGCAGCAGGGTGCAGCGGCTGGGGTCCGTGGGCAGGAAGCGGTCCTCGAAGTCGGGACACACCACCCCGCCCCGGCGCAGCATGGCCAGACCCTCTTCGATGCGGACGCGCTCCGCCTCCCGCAGGGCCTCCTCCCAGGCCGGGTCCAGACGGACCCGCAGGCAGGGCGGCACCCAGTGGACCAGCTGGCCCTTCGCCTGCGCCAGCAGGGGATGAAAGAGCTCCTCGCCCGGGAAGTGGCCGTGCGTGGCTAGGCGCGCGCGACGGAAGGCCAAGTCGTCTCCGGGTTCCTGCGTGAGGCTGGCGCGGGAGGCCACGGCGGCCAGCAGGGCCTCGCCGTCGCCCCGGTCCCCCTCGAAGCGCGGATACAGCGTCAGGGTCTCCAGTGCATCGCCGGTGCGGCGCTGGGTGTCGGGATCGAAGGGGCAGAGCCGCTCCAACTCGTCGCCGAAGGTCTCCAGGCGCAGGGGCTGGTCGAGGTGGTCTGGCCACAGGTCGACGACCATGCCGCGGGAGCTGAACTCTCCCGGCGCCGAGGCCAGCTCGGTGCGGCGGTAGCCCAGGGCCACCAGCGTCTCCAGCAGCAGCTCGCGGGGCACCTCTGCGCCCTTGTGCAGCTCCAGCTTCTGCTTCTGGAACCAGGTGGGATGAGCCAGCTTCTCGCAGGCAGTGAGAGGCCCCGTGACCAGCACCTGCACGCGGCGCTCCAGCAGGCCCACCAGGGTGGACAGGCGCTCCCTCAGCACCATGCCGGGCGGGCTGCTTTCGCCGCCCGCGTAGGCCGCGAATCCCGGGAAATGCGCCACGCCCGCCCCGGGCAGGAGGGCCTGCAGATCCTGGGCCAGGGTGCGGGCCTCAGCCTCGCTGGGGGCATCCACCCACAGGGTCTGGGGCTTGCCCTCATCACCCACCCACCGCGCCAGCACCAGCGCCAGGGCGGCCGGTGACATCCAGCGGAGCCGGGCTCCCGGGGACCCGAGATCCCCGGCGGGTCCGGTCGACCTCAGTAGCTCCCGTAGTTCGTGACCCGTATCATTCATAGATCCCTCCAGAGTGCCTGATGACACGTGGGGTGTCCCCCAGAAAGGTCGGAATTCATGTCCCTCGCAGGGCCCGTGAAGCGCAGATGGAGCATCGGCACCCACCTGACCTGGGTGGTGCTGCTGGCCCTGCTTCCGGCGCTCGCCATCCAGTACGCCTCCAACCTTGAACACCGGAATGTGGCAAAGGTGCGGGCTCAGGAGCACCTCCAGCAGGTGGTGAGCGATCTGGCCAGCCAGCAGGAGCAGGTGACCAGCTCGGTCCGGCAGATGCTGACGACGCTTTCGTTCCTTCCTGAACTCCAACGCGGGGACGGCCGCGCCTTCAGCCGGACCCTGCGGTCCATCCAGAAGGCGGATCCGCGTTTCCTGAACATCTTCGCCCTGGACCCGGGCGGCAAGGATTTCGCCGCGGCCATTCCCGGACCCGCCATCCCGCGAAAGGATCGCAAGTACTTCTGGGAGGCGGTGGAGACCCGCCGCTTCTCCGTGGGCGAATACGTCCTCAACCTTGATACCGGCACACCGGTGCTCCACTTTTCCCTCCCCGTCATGAACGACCGGGGCGAGCTCATCGCCGTCCTGGCCGCCGCCTACGACCTGCAGACCTACGCGGAGCTGTTCAACCGCTCGGGGCTGCCGACGGAAACCTCCCTAGCCGTGCTGGACCACGCGGGCACCGTATTGTTGCACCTCACCCACATCGGCAACCGGTACGGCACCCTGGTGGGGAAGCGCCTGCCTCCCGACCAGGCGAGCCACGTCCTGGGCAGCGAGAAGGAGGGGACCTACTGGGCGCCCCGGCGGGATGGTCAACCCACCCTCTTCGCCTTCCACCAGATCCGCACGTCGGACCAGTCCAAGCCCTATCTGTTCCTCCAGGTGGGACGGCCGGAGTCTCAGGTGCTGGGTGAGAGCCAGAAGGCCCACCGCCGGAACATGACGCTGCTGGTGGCCACAGGGCTGCTTGCGCTGGTGGCCGCCCGGGCCATGGGGAATCGCGTGATCGCTGGCCCCATCCGCCGCCTTGTCCACGCGTCGCGGCACATCGGCCGGGGCAACCTCTACCACCGTCCCGAGTTGCGCGCCGCTTCCCGCGAAGTCGCCCAGCTCGGCGAGGAACTGGGCCGCGCGAGCCAGGCCCTGGCCCAGCGCGAAGACGAGCGGCTGCGCAACCAGGAGGCCCTACAGAACACCCAGCGCCTCGAAAGCCTAGGTGTGCTGACCGGGGGCATCGCCCACGACTTCAACAACCTGCTGGCCGCCGTCCTGGGGAACCTCAACCTGGCGCAGATGCGCCTCGACCCGGCGGATCCGGCCCGCCGCTCGCTGGACCAGGCGGAGAAGGCGATCCAGAAGGCCACCGACCTAACCCGGCAGATGCTGGCCTACGCTGGCCGCGGCCACTTCGTCGTGAAGCCCCTGGACCTGAACCAGGTCGTCTCGGAGATGACACACCTCCTGCAGGTCACCCTGGCCAAGAATACGGACCTGGACCTCGACCTGGCCCCGGACCTGCCCCCGATCCTGGCCGACTCGGCCCAGATCCAGCAGGTGGTACTTAACCTGGTGACGAACGCTGCGGAGGCCATCGGCCAGGGGGACGGCGCCGTCACCGTCCGCACCCTGAGGGAAGACTTCGACCAGCCGCAGCTCGAGGCCCTCTGTCCGGCCCAGGGCCTGACGCCGGGGCGCTACGCGATCCTCGAGGTGACCGACACCGGCTGCGGCATGGGCCCCGAACTGGTGGAGCGCATCTTCGACCCCTTCTTCACCACCAAGCCCAAGGGCCATGGCCTGGGCCTGTCCGCCATGCATGGGATCCTCAAGGCCCACCGGGCTGGCATGACCATCCGCAGCGTTCCTGGCGCGGGGACGACGTTCCGCATCCTCTTCCACGCCACAGGCGAAAAGCTCCAGCCTGTCTCGCCCCAGGACTCGGGCCCTCTGCGGGTGTTCCAGGGACTGGCCCTAGTGGCCGACGACGAGCCCATGGTCCTGGACTTCGCGGCCTCCGCCCTGGAGTCCATGGGCTTTGATGTCATCCGCGCCAAGGACGGCGCCGAGGCCGTGGTCCGGTTCCTGGATCACCGGGACCGCATCCGGCTGGTCCTCCTCGACCTCACCATGCCCCGCATGGATGGCATCGAGACCTTCACCGAGCTGCGGCGGATCCAGCCAGGTCTCCCCATCATCCTCAGCAGCGGCTACGACACCGATGCCGCCGCCCGGGAGCTGATGGCCCAGGGACAGGCCCAGTTCCTGCCGAAGCCCTATCCCGTGCGCGACCTTCGGAAAGTCGTCAACGACATCCTGGTCCCGGGAGAAGCGTTGGTCAGAGCTCCCGGATCACCCAATCCCGAGGCATGAGCACCCGGTCCCACCACACGCCCTTCTCGCTGCGCCGGCCCACGGCCAGGAACATGTTCACTTCGGCGCCCCGGGGCAGGCCGAGCAGGGCTTTGGCCCGCCAGGGATCGAAGCCCTCCATGGGACAGGAGTCGTAGCCCTCGGCCCGCAGGGCGAGCATGAAGGTGGCTGCCGCCAGGGCCGTGCTCTTGTGGGCCATGACGCGGATATCCGCCCGGGACATGAGGTTCGGCGTGGGCCGGAATAGCGATGCGAGGCGGCTGACGGCCCGCTTCAGCGGCCCGAGAAGACCGAAGGGTCCCGTGGTGTAAACCAGCGGGATGATCTTCCGGTAATAGGCAGCCTGGCTGGGCCGCATGGGCCCGCGGCCCTCGAAGATCCGGAGGATCTCGTCCCGGTTCCGGCGCCAGGTGTCGCGATGGGTGACCAGGGCGATGAGAACCGGGGCGGTCTTGGCGGGCAGCTGGTCCAGGCAGGCGGCATTGGCCGCTTGGCGGACCCTGGGATCGCGGATGACCACGAACTCCCAGGGCTGCAGGTTGCTGGAGCTGGCGGCGAGCCGGGCCGCATCGAGGCTGCGGTCGAGCACCTCCTGCGGCACGGGGTCGGGCAGGAAATCCCGCACCGTGCGCCGGGTCTCCACGGCGGTGTAGAAGGCAGGATCAGGCATCCGGCGCCTCCGCAAGGGGCTGGTCCGGCGCCGGCTCCACGACCGTCATGCCGAGGCGGCGGCGCGTCCAGGTCCAGGCCTTGGCCAGGGTGAAGTCCTCCAGGATCTCGAAGAACACCGGCACCACGATCAGCGTGAGCAGGGTGGAGGTGATGAGCCCCCCCACCACGGCCCGGGCCATGGGCGCCCGCATCTCGGCCCCGGCCCCCAGCGCCAGGAAGAGGGGCAACATGCCGCCGATCATGGCGAAGCTGGTCATGAGGATGGGCCGCAGTCGCACGGTGCCCGCCCGGATGATGGCCTGGCGGCGCGAGATGCCCTCCTCCCGTTCCAGATGCAGCGCGTGGTCCACCAGCAGGATGGCGTTCTTGGTGACCAGGCCCATGAGCAGGATCATGCCGATGCTGGTCATCATGGACATGGAGTCGCCGGTGACCAGGAGCATGAGCACCATGCCCACCATGGAGAGCGGGAGGCTGGCCATGATCGCGATGGGGAGCTTGAAGCTCTCGAACTGGCTGGCCAGCACGAAGTAGATGAAGAAGATGGCCAGCAGCAGCGAGGTGCCCATGTAGCCCGCGGTCTCTTTCTGGTCGCGGGTCTGGCCCAGGAACTCGACGCGGACGCCCTCCGGCAGCTGGCCGCTGGCCTTCAGCTCGGCCACCTTCTTGGCGGCGCCGGCGCTGACCTCGCCGAGGGTGGAACCATCGAAGTTCGCGTTCACCTCCACCTCTTCCATCAGGTCATGGCGCTGAAGCTTGGCAGGGGCGATTCCCTCCTCGAAGCGCACCACCTGGTTCAGGCGTACCAGCGGGTGCTTGCCGCCGCCCAGGTCCTTGGTGCTCACGACCGTCATGTTGGCCAGCTGCGTGCTGAAGCGGCGCTGTTGATCATCGAGCCGGACCCGCACGTCCCGCTGCTCACCCCGCTCGTCTTCGTACTTGGCGACCTTTTCGCCATCGACCATTGGACGCACCATCTGGGCCACCAGGGCCGGGCTCACACCCAGATCGGAAGCAGCCTTCCGGTCGATGACGAGCCGCAACTCGGGCTTGCCGCTGTCGAGGCTAGTGGTGATGTCCACGGCACCGGGGACGCTCTGCAGTGCCTCCTTCACGAGGGGCACGGCGCGGATGACCGCGTCGCGATCCGGCGCCTGCACGGCCACCATGATGGGGAAGGCCATGCCCCAGTCGTTCACGGGGCCCACGGCGGCATCCACTCCGGGGATGGAGCGGAAAGCTTCGCGGATCTGGCGGCGGATCTTCACATGGTTGGGGCGGCGGCCCTCCTTGAGCTTCACGTAGATGCCGCCGTTGTTGACGGTGCCGTTGAGGCCCGTGCCGATGGTCGTGTAGGTGAACTCGACCCCGGGCACGGCCTGGATGGCGGTCTCCAGGGCCAGGGCCTTTTCGCGGGTGGTGGCTAGGCTGGACCCCGGTTCGGTCTTGAAGGTCGCCTGCAGGTCACCCCGGTCGAAATCGGGCATGAAGTTGTTGCCGAGCAAGCCGGCCAGCATCATGGCCAGCACCCAGCTGAGCCCTCCCGCCACCATGACCTGCCAGCGGTGATTGAGAGCCCACTCGATGGCCCGCTTGTAGAGCTGCTCCCAGCGGTCAAGCACCCGCCCGAAGGCCTCAACGCTGCGCATGATCCAGTTGCGGCCCTGATAGTGCACATGGCCGTCGGCGCTCTTCTCGTGCTCGGGGTCGGGCCACACGGCACTGAGCATGGGATCCAGGGTGAAGCTCACGAACAGCGACACGGCCACGGCGAAGGCCACGACGATGCCGAAGGGGAAAAAGAACTTGCCCACGATGCCGCCCATGAAGGCCACGGGCACGAACACCGCGAGGATCGACAGGGTGGTGGCGATGACGGCAGGGCCGATCTCGGCGGTGCCCTCGCGGGCCGCCGTGACGTGGTCCTTGCCCATCTCCGCGTGCCGGGTGATGTTCTCCCGGACCACGATGGCATCGTCGATGAGGATGCCGATGGCCAGGCTGAGGCCCATGAGGGTCATGGTGTTGAGGGTGAAATCCAGGGCCCGCATGACGATGAAGGTCGAGATCACGGACACGGGCAGGGTGAGGCTGGTGATGAGGGTGGAGCGCCAGCTCTTCAGGAAGAAAAATACGATGATCACCGTGAGCAGGCCACCCACGTAGATGGAGATGTTCACGTCCTCGACGTTGTTGATGATGAAGCGCGCGTTGTCCTTGGCCGTGACCACCTCGACGCCCTGCTTCTGCAGCTCGGGCTTCAGCTCGTGGAGGGCTTTCTCCACCGCCGTGACCATGGCCACGGTGTTGCCGCCGGTCTGCCGCTGAATTTCCAGGGCGACCACGTCCTTGCCGCCCAGGCGGGCCAGGCTGCGCTTCTCCTTGATGCCGTCCACGACCTTGGCCACTTCCTGCAGCTCGATGGGACGGCCTTCCTTGTTGCCCACGATCACGCGGTTGAAGTCGTCCACGGACCGGGCCTTGGCGTCCACCTTCACCGAGACCTCGCGGCTGCCCTGGAGCAGGTTTCCGCTGGGAATGGCCATGGTGTCGCTGGCCAGGGCGCTCTTCACGGCCCCCAGGGCCAGCCCCTTGGCTTCGAGCTTCTGAGGGTCGATCTGGACCAGGATCTCACGGGTGCTCACGCCCGCCGGATCCACCTTGCCCACGCCGGGGATGTTCTCAATGCGGCGCTTCAGGAAGTCCTCGGCGATGCGGGTGAGCTCCCGGTCGTTCATGCCCTGGTGCTTGGCATCGGGCTGCACCACCAGCGAGAGCACCGGCAGCTGGGCGGGGTCGAACTTGGAGATGACCGGTTCTTCGATGTTGTTGGGCAGGTCCCGCCGGATCTGGCCGATCTTGGTGCGCACGTCGTTGAGCGCATTGTCCACGTTGCGCCCAAGGTGGAACTGGACCACCAGGGTGCCGAGGCCCTCCTGGCTGGTGGAGCTGATCTCCTTGATCTTCTCGATGGGATTGACGGCCTCCTCGATCTTGCGCACCACGTCCTGCTTGACGGACTCGGGGCTGGCGCCGGGGTAGATGACGGAGACTGTGACCGTGGGGATGTCGGTGTTGGGGTATTGGTCGATGCCCAGGCTCTTCACTGAGAAGAGGCCCAGCACCACCAGGGCGAGCATGATGCAGACCGTGAGGACGGGCCGGCGAATGGAGAGATCAGATAGGAACATGGCTCACTTCCCCCCGGCGGCGGGGGTGGCGACGCGCAGGCGACTGCCCACACCCACCAGATCCTTGCCGCTGTCGATGACCTGCGTGCCCACGGACAGACCACTGATGGGCCGGTAGCCGTCCTGTTCCGGGCCCAGCACCACCTTGCGGCGGGCGGCCACGCCCTGCTCAGAGACGAAGAGCTCCGCATCGCGGTCCTGGGGCTTCAGCAGGGTGGTCGGCAGGGCCGGGCTCTTGGTCTCGCCCTCGCCCAGGATCACGCCTTCGACGAACAGCCCACCCTTGAGCAGGCCGTCGGGATTGGCGACCTCGACCCGGACCCGCAGGGTGCGGCCGTCCTGGGATAGGCTGGGGCTCACCTGCGCCACGCGGCCTTCCACGAGCTGGTTCAGGCCGATGGCGCGAAAGGTGGCCCGCTGGCCGACCTTGATCTGGGCCATGGCCTCCGTGGGCAGGTCGGCCCGGATTTCGAGTCTGCGGTTGTCCACCACCTCGAAGGCGGTCTGGCCGGGATTCAGCATCTCGCCGGGCTGCACCAGCCGGCGGGCCACCTGGCCCGCGAAGGGCGCCACGAGGCGGGCCTTCTTCAGGCGCAGTCGGGCCAGGCCGAGGTTGCTGTCAGCGGCCTGGGCGGCGGCCTTAGTGGCGTGGTAGACCGTCTCGGCCTGCTGGGCCGCCTGCCGCGTGATGCTGCGCTTCTCCAGCAAGGCCACGGCACGATCGTTGTCCCGCTGGGCCTGCAGCGCCTGGGCCCTGGCCTGGGCGGCCTGCGCCTCGGCAGCCTGCACCCCCAGGGCGTAGTCATCTTCGTCCTGGGCTCCGAGGAGGGCGCCTGCGGCGACCGTGTCGCCCTCCTGCACCGCCACGCGGGTGACGCGGCCGGTGACCTCAGCCTTCAGCTCGGCGCGATTCACGGCCAGCAGCGTGCCGGTGAAGGCCACGGCGGGACGGAAGGTGCGCTCCTGAACACTGACCAGGGTAACGGCCACCGTGCCTTCGCCCTTCACGGCGGCCTGATGGCTCAGCTCGTTATTGCGCTGGGTGCGGTGGAAGATGGCAGCCCCAGCGATCAACGCGATGGGCAGGGCTATGGAGAGGATGGTTTTCCGGTTCATGGTCGGCTCCAGGAGTTCGTCAAGATCACAGAGGGGGCAGGCCGAGGGATCGGCGCTGGTCGAAGCGAGCGGACCAGAGGCCCAGCTCGGCGCGGCGACGCTGGCTTTCGGCCTGGCGTTCCGTGCGCTCCGCCTGGAGCAGGTCCAGCGAGGTGATGAGGCCTTGGTCGAAGGCTTCGCGGCTCATTCGGAGGGCCTCGAAGGCGGCATCGTGGGCGCGGCGCGCAGCCTCGTTGAGCGCGATGGCCTTCTCCAACTCGCGGTCGGCGCTGCTCTGCTCGATGGCCACGGACCGCTCCCGGTCCACGCGCACCTGCTTCACCTGCTCCAGCTGGGCGTTATTCTGGGCCCGCTTGCCCGAGCTGCGCAGCCCATCGAAGACCGGGAACTTCATGGTGAGGCTCACCTTCCAGGTGTCGTAGGGTTCCTTGAAGAGGTTGTCCGACTTGCCAGCCTGGTAGCCGTAGCTGGCGCTGAGGTCGAACTTCGGGCGCAGGTCGGACTTGATGATCTTGTCGTTGGCGCGGTACATCGCCTCCTGCTGCTTCAGCTGGGCCAGTTCGCTGCGCTCGGCGCCTGCAGGCTTGGCGTCGGCTTCCGGCAGCCCGAGTCCGGCAAGGGCGAGCGGCGTCTTCGGATCCAGCCCCAGCTGCCCATTCAGAACCTCAAGGGCCCGCTTCACTTGGGCATCGGCCTGGAGGGCCTCGGGAATCACGGCCAGGAACTCGCTCTCGGCCCGCAGGCGGTCCAGCTCAGTGGCCGTCTGGGCTTCCAGCCGCGCCTTCACGTCCGACACGAACTGCTCGGCCGTCTTGCGTCGGCTTTCAATGACTTCTTGCTCCGCCTGGGCTGCCAGGACCCCCAGGTAGGCCTTGGCCACGCCATGGAGCACGTCCAACTCCGAGGTGGTGTAGGCCAGGGAGGCTTCCTTCTCACCCATCAGGGCGATGTCCACGGCCGTGCCCAGCTTGCCCCAGTAGAAGAGGGGCTGCGTGAGGTTGGCCTGGGTGGTGTAGATGCTGCGGGCACCCACCAGGGAGTTTGGGGACAGGCCGAAGCTGGCTGCGCTGTCTGCGAAGCCGCTGTTGAGGATGGACACGTCCCGCGCCCGGGTGAAGTCGCCCACCAGGGTCAGCTGAGGCAGCGCGTCGGCCCGAGTGGTGGTGATGAGGCCGCGGCGCTCGTCGATGCGGGCCTTGGCGGCGCGGAGCACGGCGTTTTCGGACCGGGCCCGGGACAGGGCCCCGGAGAGGTCCAGCGAAAGCGGGGCCTGGAGCATCTCCGCAGGAGGGGGCGTCAAGAGTGGAGCCTGGAGCGCAGGCGGTGAGATCAGGAGCATGGTCAGTTCCTCGGCTGCGGAAAGGCCTCGGGGACGCCAAGTCCCCGAAGGCTGAAATCGATGAAGTGCTGGATGACTCTGCCCAGGTCGTCGGGGTAGGCCGGATTGCCCCGGATGAGGCGGATGATCCCCAGGGAATTGCGGAAGTGGATCATCAGCCCCTGGATGCTCACGCCCATGGCGAAGAGCGCGTCCTCGTCCAGGTCGGGCCGCAGGATCTGGAGGCAGTTCGTCAGGTAGGTGACGTAGGGCTGGATGTGTTCCACCAGCAGGGCCGATGAGGCGGCCCGGGGGGACTGCATCTCCCGGGTCATGAGGACCATGGCCGCCTCGTCGATGGGATCGGCCCCCTGGCAGGACATGATCCCAGTTGTGAAGGCCCGGATGTAGTCCTGGAAGCCCTGCAGGGCGGCCTGCCGCGCCCCAGGCGACCCGGGCGGCGGCAGACCGGCCAGCAGGGACACGGGCGAGACCTTGCGGGAGAAGATCGCCTTGAGGGCCTCCAGGTAGAGTCCCTCCTTGCCGCAGAAGTGGTAGGCCACCAGGGACGAGTTGGCATTGGCGCTCTTGGCGATCTCCCGGATGCCGGCCCCGTCGAAACCCTTGGCCGCGAAGTGGAGGATGGCCGATTCAATGAGGCGGGTCCGGGTATCGGCCTGCAAGGTTGGGAAGGTCATGAGGGCGCCTCACGGGATAAATCAATCGAATGATTAAACCACGAATTCAGGTTAATCAATCGTTTGATGTTGTCAAGCTGGGAATTTTGTCCTGCGCCATCGCATCTAGGACTACCCCATGCGATCCTGGATCCCTTCGGAGTCAGCCCATGCTCTTCCTGGTCTTCTATTTCATTCTCTTCGTCGTCCTCATCTTCCAGGGCACCCACGTGGCCGGTGAGATCAAGACCCCCCTCGGCACCCTGCCCGAGGAGGTGGGCCAGAACCCCGTGGCCGCGGCGCGCTGGGGAATTCTGCTCATCAGCATCGGTTTTCTCGGCGCCATCCTGGGCCTCCTGGGCTTCCGCGCCCCCGGGCTCGCCGCCCTCCGTCCTGCCTTCATGGCGGTGGGGCTCGGCGCCCTGGCCTTCTACGGGCTGTGGGTCATCTTCCTGGGCCGGAAGCCCGAGTTCATCGGCAAGCCCGCCGTGGCCGACGACCACGGGCACGGCCACCACTAGAGCGGGTTTCAGTCCAACGCAAAAAGGCGGCCCAGAGGCCGCCTTTTTGGTGTGAAGCGATGGTGACTAGAGCTTCTGGACGTTGGTGGCCTGGGGGCCCTTCTGGCCCTGCGCGACTTCGAAGCTGACGCGCTGGTTCTCGTCCAGGGTGCGGAAGCCGCCGCCCTGGATGGCGGTGTGGTGGACGAAGAGGTCAGCGCCGCCCTCGTCGGGGGTGATGAAGCCGAAGCCCTTCTCAGCGTTGAACCACTTGACGGTGCCTTGAGCCATGACTGTTTCCTGCAGTATGTCTGGTGATGTTGTAGCGATGACTTTCCCCAGACAAGGCCGTCATTGCATAGGCGTGAGGTCCGCCCCTGGCGGGTCACGCGAACAGCATGACAGGATTGCCCCGGTCCACACTTTTTTTTTGCAACCTTTTCCGGTCTGGGCGCATGGAGGCGTCGGCGCGCCTTCAGAAGCGGATCACCAGGCCCATACCGGTCAGCCTGGAATCCGCCCGGAGGTCCAGGTTGCCCTGGGTGGAGCCGGCCGGCGCCTTGGCGGTGGCCGCCTCGTAGAAGACCCTCAGGCCGAACCGGGGATACAGGTAGGCCCGGGCATCCACGCCATAGCGGGAAAAGCTGGCTCCGTGCAGCCGGAAGTAGCGGTAGAAGACCCGGGACTCGAGGAGCCCTCCGGCCCCGGAAGACCAACCCGAGATGCCCACCTGGGGGAGGACCAGGGTTGGGCTGATGGCCGAGGTGGCGGGTGGTCCGGAGAGGGTGAGGGCCGAGAGCTCCGTCTTCAGGACCTGCGCTCCCAGGTCGAGCCCGACCCAGGCATCGGCCTGGCGGAGGAACTTGTAGGTGTAGAGCCCCTCGAGCACCGTGAGCCTCGCCGTCGACCGGAGCGCCGTTCCAGCCGAGTAAGGCACGCCATCCAGCCAGATGTTCCTCTGCAGGGTCCGTTCCCCCTCGAACCTCAGGGCGTCATAGCCCAGCCGGAACCCATGCGCCTGCCCCGAATACTCCATGAAGGCGCCGGTGGGACTGCCTGAGCGGCCCAGCCCGAGGTCCGCATCCGTATCCACCAAGGAGGCCTTGCCATCCTTGGTGCCGACCGCGGTGGCGGAGAAGGTGGGCTGGCTCCGGTGGACCCCGAAGGTCCAGTCCAGCTGCGGGGCTGCGCTGTATAACGAGGAACTGCCGATCTGGGCGAAGGCGGTCACCCCTCCAAGGCAGAGCAGGACCAGAACCTTGCACATGGGGCCTCCGGACACAGGCCCATCCTAGCGCCCTTGTTCCCTCAGACCGCCATGAGCTTCCGGTAGGCCTCAAGGAAATCCTTGGGCTGGGGCAGGATCTCGTCCTCCAGCGCGGGGTAGTAGGCCACCCAGGTGTCCTTGGCCGCCACCCGGCGCACGGGGGCATCGAGGTGGAAGAACAGCTCGTCGGCGATGCGCGCCGCGATCTCGCTGCCGTAGCCCCAGCTGAGGGTGTCCTCGTGGGCCACGATGACGCGGTGGGTCTTCTTCACCGTGCGCTCGATGGTGGACCAGTCGTATGGATTGAGACTGCGGAGATCGATGATCTCGACGGAGATCCCTTCCTTCTCGGCCTCGCGGGCGGCCTGAACGGCCCGGTGGACGGTGCAGCCATAGGTGATGACGGACAGGTCGGCACCTTCCCGCACGGTGCGCGCCTTGCCGAAGGGGATCATGAAGTCGGGGCCGGGGTCATTGCCCTTGTTGTGGGTCTGGCGGTAGAGGTGCTTGGGTTCCAGGAACAGCACCGGGTCGTCGCAGCGGATGGCCGTGCGCAGGAGGCCGGCCGCGTCCAGGGCGTTGCTGGGGCAGATCACGCGCAGGCCTGGGATGTGGGTGAAGGTGCTCTCGCCGCACTGGCTGTGGTAGGTGGCGCCGCCCATGAGGTAGCCCGCAATGGGCACGCGGATCACCATGGGTGCCTTGAAGGCGCCGTGGGAGCGCCAGCGGATGTTGGCCAGCTCGTCCCGCAGCTGCTGCATGGCGGGCCAGATGTAGTCGAAGAACTGGATCTCGGCCACGGGCTTGAAGCCCCGGGCCGCCAGGCCGATGCCGCGCCCCACGATGGTGGCCTCGGCCAGGGGCGTGTTGAATACCCGGTGGGCGCCGAACTGCTTCTGCAGTCCGTGGGTGGTCTTGAAGACGCCGCCCTTGCCCTTCACCTCGTCGAGGATGTCCTCGCGGCTGGCATCGGCCACGTCCTCGCCGAAGACCAGGATGCGGGGATCCCGCGCCATCTCGTGCTTCAACGTGGCGTTGATGAGGTCGAGCATGGTCTTCTTGCCGACTTCCTGGTCGCCCGGGGCGTGCTCGGTATCGAAGGCACTGGAAGTCGGATCGACCTCCTCGCTGTAGAGGTGGCGGTAGTAGCTGCCGGGCTCGGGCCGGGGGGCAGCGTCAGCCTCCTCCCAGGCCGCATCGATCTCGGCCTGCACTTCTTCTTTCAGCATCTGTAGCTGGGCTTCGGTCAGATCACCCGAAGCCACCAGGTATTGGGCGTAGGTGTGCACCGGATCCCGCTGGGCCTCAGCTTCGCGCTGGGCCTTGGACTTGTAAAGCTGCTCGTCATCCGAGAGCGAGTGGCTGTAGGGGCGGATCACCTTGGCCCGCACCAGGGCCGGCCCCTTGCGGGAACGGGCGTGGTCGGCGGCCTGGTTCAGGGCTTCGTGGCTGGCGATGGGATCGCAGCCGTCCACCTCGTCCAGGATCAACAGGCCGTGCTCCGCATAGCCCTGCAGCAGGGCAGCCACGTTGCCACCGGGATACTGCACCTCGCTGGGGGTGCTGATGGCGTAGCCGTTGTCCTCCACCAGAAACACCACGGGGGCCTTCAGGTTCACGGCATTGCTGATGGCCTCCCAGAACTCGCCCTGGCTGCAGGTGCCGTCGCCGGTGGTGACCAGGGCCACTTCGTCGGCCTTGATGCCGAGTTGCTCCGAGACGCCGCCCTGCTCGGCGCGGACCACCGCCTCGACCGCGCCCACGGCCTGCAGGAACTGGCTGCCGGTGGGGCTCGACGTCGTGAAGATGTTGAGGCCCTTGTGGCCCCAGTGGCTGGGCATCTGGCGGCCGCCGCTGGCGGGGTCGTCCACGGCGCCCACGGAGCCCAGGAACATCTCCCGCGCCGTGTAACCCAGGCCGTAGGCCAGGGCCCGGTCGCGGTAGTAGAAGAAGAACCAGTCGTGGCCCGGCCGGAACACCATGGCCGCCGCGGCCTGGACCGCCTCGTGGCCCACGCCGTTGATCTGGAAGAAGACCTTGTTCTGGCGCTTGCCCGTGATCTCCTTGTCGTCGATCCGGCGGGCCGCGTAGATGGTCCGGAACAGCCGGACCCGTTGCTCGCGGGACAGGCTGGTGGCGATCGCAGGCTGGACAGCGTGTTCGGCCACAGGCACTCCTCTCACCAGGGTGGTCAGTGGCCCAATCTAGCACGCGGAATGTTTGGCTGAATTCTTACCGGTATGTTCCATGTTCTAGGGGCTCATTCCCCAAGAATTGAGGTGAGAGCACAGACCGCCACAGATCAATTAATGACACTGCGGTCGCTAAACTTCCCCTGTGACACCCCGTCCCAAAAGCCCATGGGGCGACCCCACGACGGGACCGCCCCATGGGCTGCCGAGAGCCCCCTGTTGCCCAAGGGCCCGGCAACCTCAGAGCCCCTGAGGGTAGGCCTCCTCGCCCTGCAACTCCGCGTCGAGCCCCTTCTCCTCGGCGACCAGGGTCACGCGCACCGGGGTGATCCGGTCGATGACCCAGAGCATCACGTATGTGAAGCCGAAGGCCCAGACGGAAGAGAGAGCCACAGCCGCGCACTGCTTGAGGAAGAAGGCGGAATTCCCCCTGAACAGGCCATCCACGCCGGCTGGATTCCAGGCTTTGGAAGCGAAGAGCCCCAGGAAGATCACGCCGATGAAGCCACCAACCCCGTGCACGCCCCAGACGTCCAGGGCATCATCCCAGCCCAACTTGTTCTTCAGGGCCACCGCGTAGTAGCAGATGACACCAGCCAGCACGCCGATCAGGGCGGAGGTGGCGGGGGAGACGAAGCCGGCGGCGGGGGTGATTGTGGCGAGGCCGGCCACCGCGCCGGTCAGCAGGCCCACGAACTTCGGCTGGCGCGCGTTCGTCCACTCCACGAAGAGCCAGGTGGCGGCGGCGAAGGAGGCGGCGATGTCGGTGTTCAGGAAGGCTGAGGCGGTGACGCTGTCCACACGGAACTCGGACCCGGCGTTGAAGCCGTACCAGCCAAACCAGAGCAGACCGGTGCCCAGGGCGATGAGGGGCACGCTGTGGGGGACGTTCTCCACCACCTTGCGCTTGCCTACATACAGGATCGACGCCAGCGCCGCCATGCCGGCGGTGTTGTGCACCACGATGCCGCCTGCGAAGTCCAGCACGCCCCACTTGGCCAGCAGGCCATCGGGATGCCAGACCATGTGGCAGAAGGGGAAGTAGACGAAGACCAGCCAGGCCGTGAGGAAGATCATGTAGGCCTTGAAGGTCACGCGATTGGCGAAGGCGCCGGTGATGAGGGCGGGCGTGATGATGGCGAACATCATCTGATACGCGATGTGCACCACGAGGGGGATGCCGGCGTCGTTCCCGCCCAGGGTGAACATGGCGCCCAGGTCCACGTGGTTCAGGAAGGCGTAGTAGGTGGGGCTACCGATGATGCCGTGCCAGCTGGGACCGAAGCTCATGGAATAGCCGAAGGCGAACCAGAGCACCGTGGTCCAGCCCAGGCTCACGAAGCTCTGGATCATGATGGCCAGGGTGTTCTTGCGCCCGACCAAGCCGCCGTAGAAGAAGGCCAGCCCGGGTGTCATGAGCATGACGAGGCTGCAGCAGATCAGCATGAAGGCGGTGTTACCCGTGTTCAGGGGCATCGGGGTCATGGTCAGTACCTCCTAGTCCAGCGGAAGCGGACCGGCGGAAGTATGCCTAGCCCGCCCTGTGATCCGGGTCCGCGAGCCGGACTTTTTACGCGCTTTTTATGCAGGCCCACCGCGTAACCTGGAACTTCCATGGAATCCCAGGAACGCCCCGTCCTCGTCGCCCTCGGATCCGAGGTCCGCTCGCTCCGTCTGATCCAAGCCGGGCTCCGCCTGTCCCGGGAGCGCTCGTCACCCTGGATCGCCGTCCACGTCGAGACCGGCAGTTCCAGGTTCACGGAGGATGCCGAGCAGGTCCGGGTCTGGCTCCAGGAGGCCCAGCGCCTCGGGGCGGACATCCGGATCGTCCAGGCCCCGACCCTCGCCCAGGGGCTGACCGAGGTGACCCGCAACACCCATGCACAGATCCTGCTTCTTGGTCGTTCCCAGGACCGGTGGCCCTGGGCGCGGATCGGCCATGCCACGGCGGACGAGCTGCAGCGCCGGGGACTGGACGCCCACATCGAGGTCATGGACGATCGGAGTCCCGCCACGGTTCAGGCCGCCCAAGGCACTGGCTTTGGCGCCATGGTGGGGGCCATGAGTGTCCTGGGAGCTGCCTCGGGCGTGGCCTGGCTGCTGCCTGGGGAAGGCAACATCGCCCTCGTCCTTCCGGTTTACTTGGCTGCGGTGACCTTCATCGCCCACCACTGGGGTCAGCGGCTGTCCGTGCTGGCCTCGGTCCTGGGCTCCCTCCTCTACAACTTCCTGCTGGAGACGCCCCGGTTCAGCAGCGCCTCAGGCCACTGGCCCAACCTGCTCTTCTTTCTCGCCATGCTGCTCGCCGCCCAGGCCGTGGTGGGCCTCCTGCACCGCCTGCGCCGACAGGCCCGCGAAGTGCACCGCCGGGAGGTGCACACGGCCTCTCTTTACCTGCTGGGCCGCGCCCTGGGCCGGAGTCGCAGCCCCGAGGAGGTGGCGGCCACCGCTGCCGAGCACATCCGCATGGTTTTCAAGGCCGAAGCTTCCCTGCTGCTGGCCTTGCCGACGGGTTGGCGGACCTTCCCTCCCTCCGCCCACGCCATCGGATTGCCGCCACCGGCAGAGCTCCTTGGCCGGCTCGACGCAGGGGAACACCCCGGTGACCCGCTGGAACCCCTGATCCTCGGGAATGCCTACTGCCTCTCCCTGACCGGGACCGATCGCAGTGAGGGCGTCCTCCACGTCCTGCCTGAAGAATCCACCGGCCTACCGCCGGACACCTGGGAGCTGTTGAAGGCCTTCGCCGTCCAGACCGCGCTGGCCCTGGAGCGCCTGCGCTGTCTGGAAGAGGCCCGCAAGGCCCAGGTCGAAAGCGAGACCGAGCGCCTGCGCAGCACCCTGTTGGGCGCCATCGGCCACGACCTGCGGACGCCCCTGGCCGCCATCCACGGCGCGGCTGGCAGCCTGCTGCTGCCCGGCTACCTTGCGGACTCCGCGCGCCGTGACCTGCTCACCATGATCCAGGAGGAGAGCGAGCGGCTGGCCCACCTGCTGGGGAACATCCTCGACCTCACACGCCTGGAGAGCGGGGCGATCCAGGTGCAGAAGGAGTGGCAGCCCCTGGAGGAAGTCGTCGGCTCGGCCCTGGGTCGGTTGGAAAAACGCCAGGGCGTCCTGCCAGTGCGGGTGGACCTTCCGGAAGCACTGCCCCTGGTGCCGCTGGACGCGGTGCTCCTCGAGCAGGTGCTGGTCAACCTCATGACCAATGCCCAGCGGCATGCCCCAGGGCGGGACATGACCCTGCGGGCCTGGGAGGAGCCGGGCTGGGTCCACCTGGAGGTGGCCGACCGCGGACCGGGCATTCCTGTGGGCTACCAGGACCGGATCTTCGACAAGTTCTTCCGCCTTCCCGAGGCGCGCGAAGGCGGTGTGGGCCTAGGCCTAGCCATCTGCCGGGCCATCGTCCAGGCCCATGGCGGCAGGATCCACGTGGAGGACCGTCCCGGCGGCGGATCCAGCTTCCGGCTGGCCCTCCCGCTGGACGGCGTCCCCCCCGAGCTGCCCGAGGTCGCCCCGTGAACCCGCCGCTGATCCTCATCGTCGAGGACGAGGAGGCCCTCCGGCGCTTCCTCATCCCCACCCTCACCGGCCAGGGCTACCAGGTCCTGAGCGCCACCACCGCCACCGAGGGCCTCGCCATGGCGCGCAGCCACAACCCGGACCTGGTGCTGCTGGACCTCGGCCTGCCCGACCTCGACGGCATGGCGGTGCTGAAGGAGCTGAGGAGTTGGAGCCGGAAGCCGGTGATGATCCTCAGCGCCCGCAACCAGGAGCGCGACAAGGTGCTGGCCCTCGACCATGGCGCCGACGACTACCTCGCCAAGCCCTTCGGCGCGGGGGAATTGTTGGCCAGGATCCGCGTGGCCCTGCGCCACACCCTGCACCCGGATGTGACCGAGCCGGTGGTCTGCAGCGGGGGGCTCCGGATCGACCTCGAGCGGCGCGAGGTCAGCCTGGAGGGAAGTCAGGTCAAGCTGACGGCCCTCGAGTACCGCCTGCTTGAGGCCCTGACGCGCCGCCAGGGCAAGGTGGCCACCCACAGCCACCTGCTGGCCGAAGTCTGGGGTCCCGGCGGCGAGGGCAACACCCACTACCTGCGCATCTACATGGCCATGCTCCGCAAGAAGCTGGAGGCGGATCCTACCCGGCCTCGGCATTTCATCACCGAGCCAAACGTGGGCTACCGGCTGAATCTGGAGGCGCCCGTGGATTGATCGCAGGATCAGGTACAATCGGCGTTTTGCGAGCTGTCCATGTCCCTGTCCCCCGCCGACATCCGTGCCATCCACGACCTGCCCGTGCCCGAGCTGCTCTACCGGGCGGCCACGGCCCACCGGCAGCACTGGAACGCGGAGGAGATCCAGTTCTGCACCCTGGATTCCATCAAGACCGGCGCCTGCCCCGAGGACTGCGCCTACTGCCCCCAGAGCGCCCGGTACCAGACCGAGCTAAAGGTCGAGCCCCTGAAGGACGTGGCCAAGGTCCTGGCCGGCGCCGCCGAGGCCAAGGCCAACGGCTCCACCCGCTACTGCATGGGTGCCGCCTGGCGCGAGGTGAAGGACGACGCCAACTTCGACGCCGTGCTCGACATGGTGAGCGGCGTCTCGGGCATGGGCATGGAAGTCTGCGTGACCCTCGGCATGCTCAACGAGGGCCAAGCCAGGCGCCTGAAGGCCGCTGGCTGCCAGGTCTACAACCACAACATCGACAGCTCTAGGGACTTCTACGAGACCATCATCCACACCCGCAAGTTCGACGAGCGCCTGGAGACCATTCAAGCCGTGCGCACTGCGGGCCTGGATGTGTGCTCCGGCGGCATCGTGGGCATGGGCGAGACCATCGGTCAGCGCATCCACTTCCTGCAGGAGCTCACGGAGCTCGATCCCGCGCCCGAGAGCATCCCCATCAACCAGTTCGTGGCCGTGGACGGCACGCCCCTGGCCGACATCGACCCCCTGCCTCCCCTGGAGCTCGTGCGGATGATCGCCACGGCCCGCATCCTCTTCCCCAAGAGCCGCATCCGCCTCAGCGCGGGCCGCACCCAGATGAGCGACGAGTTGCAGGCCCTGTGCTTCTTCGCGGGCGCCAACAGCATCTTCACCGGCGAGAAGCTCCTCACCACCCCCAACCCCGGCGGCAACCACGACCACTGGCTGCTGAACGCCCTGGGCATGCGGGTGGAAGGCGCCCCGGCGAGGGTCTGACCCCATGCAGCTCATCGAGGACCTACGGCAGGAACACGAGCTCATCGAGCAGGTGGTGGGCTCGCTGCGCACCTTCGTGACGGCCCGCCTGGCTGACCAAGGCGATCCGATGGATGGGGCCCGGTTCCTGGCCTTCTTCCGCCGCTATGCCGGGGACTTCCACCACGACAAGGAGGAAGCGGTCCTCTTCCAAGCCTTGGCGGAGCGCGCCGAGGTCCCGGCGGAGCGTGGGCCCCTCGCCGCCCTGACCGGTGAGCACCGGCGGATGGGGGGTCTGCTCGACGCCTTGGAGGGCCTGCTGGGTTCCGCAATTTCAGAGACCGACCGGCCCCGCCTAGAGGCCCTCGCCCTGGACTACAGCCACGCCCTCTGGCGCCACATTGACGCCGAGAACTCGGTCCTGTTCCCGGAGGGCCGGGAGCGCCTGCGGCGCTTCCACGTCCTGGATCTGCCTTCCAGGTCCATGACTGCCGAAGAGGCCACGGCCCTGGAAGGGGGGCTGGCCCTGATCTCCCGCTACCCCCCCTACCTGGATCCCGAGGTCCATCGCGGCGACGGCTGCGTGGCCTGCCCATCCTACGGCACCACATGCCAGGGCCTCGAGCGTGAGTGGTGGACCGAGTTGGAGTGGGAGGACATGTGGGACCGCATGTCGAGCGACTAGGCCCCTGACCGGACCCCAGCGGGCCACATGCCACCCAGATTCATTCAAAGACCGCCGGTTCCCGATCCAGTGGCGTCGGACCGGCCCTTGGGACATTGATGTCTGTCCAGGGGGGCCGGGGTCCCGGAGGATGGGCATGCAACGCCAGGACAACCAGAGCGGACCGGGGATCTCCCCATGCGCCTGATCAAAGCCCTCTACCAATGGGTCGAGAAGGCCCTGTTCAACACCCTCCTGCGCAAGCTCCTCGGCTGCATGGTGCCGATCTACCTGATGCTCCTCGTCATGAGCGGCTACACCCTGCAGGTCACGCGGACGCTCCGGTCCAGCCTGTCCGCGGCCGGTCGCCTCGATGCCGCCACCCTGGAGCACCTGGCGCGGACCGAGTCCATGGCCATCGCCATCCCCATCCTGGCCCTGGTGATCGCGGCGGTGGCCTTTCTCACCTTCCACTTCTCTGTGGCCATCCCCTTGCGGAAGATCACCAGGACGATCCAGGGCGGGGACTTCTCCAAGGACATCAGCCTCGACACCCACGACGAGATCGGCCGCCTGGCCGCCGGCTTCAACCGCTTCGCCGGCGAGATCCGGGACATCCTGGACAGTTCCAAGCGCCTGGGCCTGGCCATCGCGGTGGGTTCCACTCGCACCACAAAGCTGGCCTCGGATTCTGCCCTGGACGCCCAGCATCAGGGGGCCCTCTCGGAGCGCATTACGCGGACCAGCCAGGAGGTGGCCGAGGCGGTCAGCAACGTGGCCCAGGTCACGGGCCACATCACGGCCTCCACGCTGGAGAACCTGGAAGCGGCCAGGGAGACCCGCACCGAGCTGCTGGAGGCGGATGCCTCCATGGCAACGACGAACCGGCGGCTGACCGAGTTTTCGGAGCTGGTGGTGCGCCTCAACGAGCGGTCGGAGCGCATCATCGGCGTCGTCCAGCTTATCGAGGGCGTGTCCGAGCAGACGAAGCTCCTGGCCCTTAACGCCTCCATCGAGGCCGCCCATGCGGGCGAGGCGGGGAAGGGCTTCGCGGTGGTGGCCGAGGAGGTGCGGAAGCTGTCGGGCAACGTCGGAGAGGCCGCCGAGGAGATCTCCCGCAACCTGGGCGACATGCTTAAAGAAGTCGACCTGACCTCCCAGGGCATCCAGGAGATCACCGCGGATTTCCAGGGGACTTCAGGCATCCTCGGCCGGGCCTCGGAACACTTCGCCAAGCTCGTGCGGGATTTCGAGGAGAACAGCGCCCAGCTCACTGGAGCCACCTCGGCCGTGGGCGGTATCTCCAGCACCAGCGTCGAGATCCATCAGCAGGCCCGGGACATCCAGAACCTCAGCGTGACGGCCGAAGGCCGCCTCCAGGAATCCACCCGGTTCTCCGGCGACATGAACCGTGCCACAGAGCGGCTGCTGGAGCTGGTCTCCCGCTTCCACACCGGCACCGGGGAGCTGGAATCCGTGATCCAGCGGACCCTCCGCTGGCGGGACGCCATGGAAGCCCGGATCCAGGAGCTCGCCGCCCGGGGCGTCGATGTCTTCGACCAGAGCTACCGGCCCGTCCCCGGCACGAACCCCCAGAAGTTCATGACGTCGTACGCCGCCGTCTTCGGCCGGGAGCTCCAGCCCCTCTTCGACGAGGCGCGCCAGGATCTGGGCTCCATCTATTCGGTGGCCCTGGACCTCAACGGCTATCTGGCCATCCACCACTCCGGAGTGTCCGAGTCCATGACCGGCGATCCCAAGGTGGACGTCCTGAAAAGCCGCCACCAGCGGATCTACTTCACGGTCGAGACGGAGAAGCGGCGCGCGCGGAACACCGAGGCCTTCCTCTTCCAGACCTACATGCGCGACACCGGGGAGATCCTCAACGACCTAGCCCTGCCCATCCGCATCGGCGGACGGCACTGGGGGGCGATGGTCAACGGCTTCAACCCCGAGCGCTTCCTTCAGGGCTGAGGCGGTAGCGCCAGGTCCACCACGGCCCGTATCCCGGATCGGATCCGGCGCTCCGGGTTCTCCACCAGCACCTTCACGCGCACCAGCCCCCGGGCGTCGGCGCAGGGATCCAGAAGCACCACCTCGCCCTCGGTGGTGAGGGGCTGGGCCGCCAGGGGGAAGGAGACCCGCACCCGGTGCCCCAGCGCCGTGGCGGCCAGATACATCGGTTCCACCTCGACCTGGACCACCACCTTGCTGAGATCCAGGATGCGGAAGAGGGGCTGGGCGCTTGCAACAGTTTCGCCCGCCTCACGAGCCTGCGTCACCACGACGCCATCCATGGGGGAGAGGATGGTCCGGAGCCGCACCTGCTCGGCCGCAGTCTCGTACTGCAGCCGGGCCAGGTCCAGGTCGATGCGGGCTTCCAGGGCCTTGGCCTCCGGGATGATCCGGTTCTCGTAGAGCTTCCGGGCCCCCTTGGCCTCGAACTCCCGGCGTTCCAGCAGGATCTTGGCCCGCTGGGCCTCGAGTTCCTCCAGCCTGCCGTAGAGGAGGGCCAGGGGCTGCCCCTCCTTCACGGCATCGCCCTCCCGAACCTTCATCTCCGTGATCCGGCTCGAGACCGGCGCCGCGACCTCCACCTGGCGGAAGGGCAGCACGAGACCCTCCACGGGCAGCGCCGCGCACACCGGTCCGGTACAAAGGCTCAGGGCTGCACCGAGGATCAGGGCTGGATTGGACATGCGGCCACCCACGCGAAACCTCTCATCCTGTCATGTCCAACCCCTCACTTGACCTTGAAGGCGTACTTCCCCTCGTGGCATTCCAGGCATTTCACCACGGGCGGCTTGTGCTGGCGGTGGCAGTCGGTGCAGGTGACGGAGACATGGGTCGCGGTCTGGGGCGGGTCGTGGGGGTTCGGCTTGGCGTCCCGGGTCAGGGCCTTCATGGCCGGGTAGTCGCCGTGGCAGATCATGCAGGCCTCGTCCGGCACCGCCGCCGTGGACGGCTTCTCCTTCTGGTGGCAGTCATGGCAGCTGACCTTCGCCTTGACGTGGGGCGCCGGCAGGGGCTTGTCCTCGGCCGCTCGCGCTCCCACCGCCAGGCAGCTCAGCAGTCCCAGAGCCAGGATCCGAATGAAACGCATGTGCCCTCCCGCCTCGACCCGGGGCGAATGGCGATCATCTTATCGCATTGCGCTGAAGCCCTGGCCATCCCTGCAGACTCTGCGTGGAAGGGCCCTGGTTCCATGGGTAAACTGGTTCATTGGGTTGACTGTTCCAGTCGTGTCCGTTCTCTCGCCCGGAATTGGCGCCGCCGATCTCGGGGTTGCAGTTGCCTAGACAAGGAATCACATGCGCGACATGGACAAGGCTTTCGACTTCAGGACGGCGCAGACCCGCTGGTACTCGGTGTGGGAAGACGCCAAGGCCTTTGAGGCGGCCCCGAACAGTGGCAAGGAGCCCTGGTCCATCGTGATCCCGCCCCCCAACATCACCGGCAACCTGCACATGGGGCACGCCCTGGTGAACACGCTGCACGACGTGCTCACCCGCTTCAAGCGCGCCCAGGGCTTCGACGCCCTCTGGGTGCCCGGCACGGACCACGCGGGCATCGCCACGCAGATGATGGTGGAGCGCCAGCTCAAGGCCGAGGGCACGGACCGCCACCAGCTGGGCCGCGATGCGTTCGAGCAGCGCATCTGGGACTGGAAGGAGAAGAACCAGGGCGCCATCGAGCACCAGCTGAAGCGCCTGGGCTGCTCCGTGGACTGGACCCGCAACCGCTTCACCCTAGATCCCGCCCTCAACAAGGCCGTGCGCAAGGTCTTCGTGGAGAGCTACAAGGCGGGCCGCATCTACCGCGGGCCCCGCATGATCCAGTGGGACCCCGCCCTGCAGACCGCCCTGAGCGATCTGGAAGTGAAATACGAGGAGCGTCGCGGCAAGCTCTGGCACCTGCGCTACCCCCTGGCGGACGGCAGCGGCGATGTGGTCGTGGCCACCACCCGACCCGAGACGATGCTCGGCGATACAGCCGTGGCCGTGCATCCCGATGACGAGCGCTATCAGGGCATGATCGGCAAGCTCATGGACCACCCGCTGACGGGCCGCCAGATCCCCGTGGTGGCCGACACCTTTGTGGATCCAGCCTTCGGCACCGGCTGCGTGAAGGTCACGCCTGCCCACGACCCCAACGACTTCGCCGCCGGTCAGCGCCTGGGGCTGCCCTCCATCACCATCATCGGCTTCGACGCCAAGATGACCGCCGAGGCGGGGGCCTATGCAGGCCTGGATCGCTTCGAGGCCCGCAAGCGCGTGGTGGCGGATCTGGAGGAGCAGGGCTTCCTCGTGAAGGTGGAGGACTACGTCAACAAGATCAGCCTCAGCGATCGCAGCGGGGCGGTGCTGGAACCGCTGGTGAGCGAGCAGTGGTTCATGGATGTGAAGGAGGCCGCCGCCAAGGCCCTCGACGCCGTGAAGTCCGGGGCCATCCAGTTCACCCCCGAGCACCACGCCGCCGTCTGGAACCACTGGCTCACCAACATCCAGGACTGGTGCATCAGCCGCCAGCTGGTCTGGGGCCATCGCATCCCCGCCTGGACCTGCGACGTCTGCGGGCACCTGCACGTGGAGCTGGAGGCCCCGGCCCTCTGCGACAAGTGCGGCTGCCACCAGCTCACCCAGGACCCCGACACGCTGGACACCTGGTTCTCCTCGGCCCTGTGGCCGTTCAGTGTCTTCGGCTGGCCCGATGAAACCGAGGACCTAAAGCGCTACTACCCCACCAGCGTGCTCATCACGGGCTACGACATCCTCTTCTTCTGGGTGGCCCGCATGGCCATGGCGGGCCTCACCTGGATGGGCGAGGTGCCCTTCCGCAAGGTCTACTTCAACAGCCTGGTGCGCGACGCCAGTGGCCAGAAGATGAGCAAGACCAAGGGCAACGTCATCGATCCGCTGGAAGTCATGGAGGAGTACGGCACCGACGCCCTGCGCTTCTCCCTGGCCATCATGGCCGCGCCCGGCACCGACATCGCCATGAGCACGGCGCGGCTGGAAGCCAGCCGCAACTTCTGCAACAAGCTATGGAACGCGTCGCGGTTCGTGCAGATGAACCTCGACGACTCCATCACGCTGGCGACAGCACCCGAGTTTGGCGAAGCCGAGTTCTGGATGATCGGCCGCATGCGGGAGAGCCTCACGGCCGTCACCAAGGCCCTTGAGGAGTTCCGCTTCCACGAGGCCTCGGACCTGCTCTACCACCTGGTCTGGGACGACTTCTGCGCCACCTACATCGAGCTGGCCAAGGTCCAGCTGGTGAGCGGAACGGCCGGTCAGAAGGCCGCCATCCTGCACTTCCTCGACATCCTACTGCGGGCCCTGCATCCCTTCGCGCCCTTCCTAACGGAGGAGATCCACGAGGCCATGATGGACGGCCGCCTGCGCGCCGGTGAGCCTACACTGCTGGCCCAGCGCTCCTGGCCCATGGATGAGCCACTGCTCCAGGTCCAAGGCGGCGATGCCACCATCATTCCCCGCTTCCAGGACATCCTCTCGGCGCTCCTGCGCCTCAAGGCCGAGCAGGGCGTGGATCCCGCCAAGCGCGTGCCCGCCTTCTGTTCGTTGCTGGAGCTGGAGCCCTTCACGGAGGCCCTGAAGTCCATCGCCCGGCTGGAATCCATCGTTTTCTCCAAGGACGAGCTTGCCTCCCCCACCCGCACGGTGGCCGTGGTGGCGGGTGGCGCCGTGGCTCTGGAGCTGGCAGGCCTCAAGGATCCCGTCGCCGAGAAGGCCAAGCTGGAGAAGGAACTGGCCAAGCTGGAAAAGGAGCTGGAGCCCCTCCGTGCCCGCCTCGCCGACGACAGCTTCGTCACCAAGGCCCCCGAGGCCGCCGTGGCCAAGCTGCGTGGGCAGGCCGAAGAGCGGGAGCAGCGCCTGGCGCAGGTCAAGGCGCTACTGGGCTGACCCCGGCTCTCTGCGGATGCTAGTCTGAAGCCATGCAGAAGACCTTTTACGCTGGCCAGGATGTGGACGCGCCCTGTGGGCGCTGTGGCGGCGAGACCCGGCACCAGGTGCTGACCGTCACCAACGGCGTTCCGGACCGGCTCATCTGCGGGAACTGCCGGTCCGTCCACAAGTTCCGGGTGGCCAAACCCGAACCCCTGCCCCGCGCCCCCCGCATCCCCGCCGCCGCCAAGGCCGGCGGCCCCCGGCCGGGTTCCCTCGTGTCCCAGTTCCAGCAGGTGCTGTCGCAGGAGCAGGGCGGCGCCAAAGCCCGCCCCTACCGGGTTTCCGAACCCTGGCAGGAAGGTGCCTGGATGGACCACCCCAGCTTCGGCCTCGGCCGCGTGCAGCGGAAGATGGGCAAGAAGGTGGACGTGCTGTTCAAGGACGGCCTCAAGACCCTGGTCAGCGCATGAACCAGCAACCGCTCCTCGAATCCGGCTCGCCCGCCCTGCGGGAGTTGCGGTTCGCGGTGCTGGACCTGGAGACCACCGGTGGCAGCCCCAAGGCCCGCTGGGGCAAGGATGGTCGCTTCCTCCAGCCCTCTGAGATCACGGAGGTGGGCCTGGTGCGCCTCTCTGGAACGGTGGTGGAGGACCGCTGGTCGAGCCTGGCCTCCATCCAGGGTTTCCTGCCCGAGGAGATCCAGCGCCTCACGGGCATCAGCCTGCCCATGCTGGCGGGCGCGCCGCCCTGGGAGCAGGTGGCCCTGAAGCTGGCCCCGAAGCTGGAAGGCCGCATCTGGGTGGCCCACCACGCCCCCTACGACGGCAGCTTCCTCAAGGCCTGGCTGCCCGAGGGCGTGTGGCGCCGCCACCGCCTGATCTGCACCCGCCTGCTGGCCAAGAAGCTCATCCCCGAGCTGCCCCGCCGCGGCCTCGCCGAGCTGTGCGAATTTCTCGGCATCACCAACACCCGCGCCCACCGGGCCCTGCAGGATGCCGAGGCCACGTCCGAGGCCCTGCAGCACCTGCTTCAGCGCGCAGAGGACCAGGGCCTGGACGGCGAGGCCTTCCTCACCATCGGCGAGGTTCCCTGGAACAAGGTCTGACCGGACGGTCCCCGTCGTAAGGTATTCCCCATGGATCTCGCCCGTTTTCTCGAACTCGTCCACACCCAGGGCTGGCAGGGCTGGTCCCTGTGGGTGGTGCTGCTGGCCCAGGCCCTGCTCTGGGTGGGGATCGTGCGCCTGCACCTCTCGCTGCAGCGGGAGGAGGCCCCTTGGGAGGAGTGCATCGGGAAGATCCGCTCGGCCTTCCTGCGCAAGGTGAACGGCGAGGAGGAGATCCAGGAGCTGAAGGTCCACCGCTACGCCCCCCTGGTGGACCACCTGCTCGCCCTGCACTTCGCCGAGGAGAAGACCGACCGCTTCGACCGTTGGCTGCTCATGCGCTGGAAGGTGAAGGAGGGCCTGCGCCCCTACTGGATCCGCTGGGGCTACCTCATCATCGCCTTCGGCGTGGTGGTGTGGTACCTCCAGGGCCTGCGCCTGGACATGGGCACCGACCTGCTCAAGCGCACCCCCGTGGATCCACGCCTGCTCTGGGTCTGGCTGGGCTACGCCATGGTGCTCGCCTGGAAGATCGTCCGCATCCACGGCAACCTCGAGCGTGTCCAGCGCAGCCTGCTGCTGCCGAGGCGGGATGAATGAGCCGGTCCCGGCGCGGTGAGGCCGCCCGGCGCCTTGGGCTGCGGGCCGAGCGGCTGACGCTCTGGCTGCTCTGGGCCCGGGGCTGGGACCTGGTGGCCTGGCGACAGAAGCTGGGCCGCTGGGAGCTGGACCTCCTGGTGAACCGGGGCCCGGAGTTGCGGCTCCGCCTGCATCGCGCGCTGCGCACCTGGCTGGACCGGGTGCCCTGGCCGGGCGTAGTCAGCTTCCAGCGGGTGAGCTGGGCCGGCTGGCGGTGCCGCTTCCACCCCCCTGAGGGTTGTGAGGGGCTGAGGATCCCCCGATGAACCGACCCGGGCCGCAGCTTCCCTTGCTGCTCTTCGCGATGCTGTCCCATAACGCGCCCGCCGGGGCTCAGCCCTCCTCCCTAGGCCCGGACGGGAAGCTCCGGGCCCTCCTCGGCATCCCCTACGTCGAGGATGCGGGCCTGGACGAGCGGGGACGCTGGACCCGCTTCTCCCACCCGGACCAGGCCCTGGACCAGCCCGGCCTCAACTGCTCCGGATTCCTGGTGGCCGCCGCCCGGCGGCTGCTGGGCTTCCGGGGCAGCCTGGCGGAGGCGGCCCGGGACCGCCTGGGTGACAGCGGCCCGGGAGCCAAGGAGGGGCAGGACTGGGACTTCGGCTGGGACCTAGTGCTGAACCTCAGCGAGGGGCACCCCCGCTGCTGGGTCCTGCCCGGAGCGGATCAGCCGGCCCCGGGGGCTTCCGGGAGGTCGCTGCCGGGATTCCGGGTCGATGACCGGGGCGCCTGGATGCAGCTGTCAGGACGATGGCGCCCTGGCCAGGTCTATCTGGCCACGCTGAGGCGGGGAACGGGCGCCAGCCTCCGGCATCACCACGTGGCCCTGCTGCTGAAGGGCAAGGCCGGGGAGATGGGGTTCTACCAGACTCTGCCCGGGGGCCGGGTGCACCGCCTGGCCCTGGACACGCCTGCGGGCCTGGACCGGCTCTGCGCCATGTTCGGCCCCGGGGAGCGGATCCTCATCCTGGAGGTCCAGCCCTAGGTGATCCGGGGGTCCTCCTCGCAGTGCATGCACTGCAAGGATCTAGGGGTGCGCTGCGCGCACACTCCCACACTCCCTCGTTCGGGTCGGGCCACGGGGCTGTGGCACGCCCCTCGCCCCGCACCCTGCGGGTGTCGGTATGTTGACCTTCTTGGACCGTCTGCTTCCTTATATGGGCCGCCTGGCCAGGCGGTCGGACCTCGCTGCGCCCGTCTTCGTGATGATCGTCCTGGTCGTGATGATCCTGCCCCTGCCGGCCTTCCTGCTGGATCTGCTCATCGTGCTGAACATCACGCTGAGCCTGGTGATCCTGATGGTGGGCATGTATGTGCGCCGGCCCAAGGAGTTCAGCTCCTACCCTTCGGTCCTGCTGGTGGTGACGCTTTTCCGGCTGGCCATCAACGTGGCCACCACCCGCCGCATCCTGCTTTATGCGGGCGACCAGGGGGCCGATGCCGCCGGCCACATGGTGAAGGCCTTCGGCCAGTTCGTGGTGGGCGGCAGCTATGTCATCGGCCTGGTGGTCTTCCTGATCCTGCTGGCCATCCAGTTCCTGGTCATCAACCACGGGGCCGGCCGCATCGCCGAAGTGACGGCCCGGTTCACCCTGGACGCCATGCCCGGCAAGCAGATGGCCATCGACGCGGACCTGAACGCCGGCTACATCGACGAACAGGAAGCGCGTCGGCGCCGCAAGGACCTCCAGGAGGAGGCCGGCTTCTACGGGGCCATGGACGGCGCCGTGAAGTTCACCCAGCGGGACGCCGTGGCCGCCCTGATCATCCTGGCCGTCAACATCGTGGCGGGCATCCTACTGGGCGTCGTGCGCTACAACCTGCCCGTGATGCAGGCCCTGGAGGTCTACACCCTCCTCACGGTGGGCGACGGCCTGGTGACTGTGATCCCCAGCCTGCTCATCAGTGTGGGCGGCGCCATTCTCACCACCCGCAGCGGCAGCGACGCCTCGGGCTTGGGCAGCGAGGTCATGGGGCAGCTGGGCGCGGACCCCCGCCCCCTGGCCATTGCCGCATCGGTGCTCTTCCTCTTCGGTGCCGTGCCGGGTCTGCCCCTCTTCCCGTTCTGGGTCATGGCCGCCATCTTCGGGATCATGGCCTACGCGGCCTGGAAGCTGCCGCAGGCCGTGCCGGCCGCCGTGGCCGAGCTGGCCGCTGCCGAAAAGGCTAAGACCACCGCGGCCGACACCAGCGAGAAGGTGGAGGGCCTGCTCAAGGTGGATCCCCTAGGCCTGGAGGTCGGCTACAGCCTCATCCCCTTGCTGGACGTGAACCAGGGCGGCACGGTGCTGGAGCGCATCAAGGCCGTCCGGCGCCAGATGGCCTCGGACCTGGGCATCGTGGTGCCCCCCGTGCGCATCCGGGACAACCTGCAGCTGCCGCCACACACCTACCGCATCCTGCTCCGGGGCGAAGAGGTGGCCCGGGCCGAGCTCCAGCCCACCCAGTTCCTGGCCATGAACCCGGGCACGGCCACCGAGGACCTGGCCGGCACGCCCACCTCCGAGCCCGCCTTCGGCCTGCCCGCCTACTGGATTCCGGATGCCCAGCGGGACCGGGCCCAGATGCTGGGCTACACCGTGGTGGAACCCGCGACCGTCCTGACCACCCACCTGTCCGAGCTCATCAAGCAGCATGCCCCGGACCTGCTGGGCCGGCCCGAGGTCCAGCACCTGCTGGACACCCTGAAGGAGACGACCCCCCGTCTGGTGGACGACCTCATCCCCAACGTCATCAGCGTGACCACCCTCCAGAAGGTGATGCACAACCTCCTCCGCGAGCGGGTGCCCGTGCGCGACCTGGGCCGCATCCTCGAGGCCACCGCCGATGCCGCCACCATGACCAAGGACATCGGCTTCATCACCGAGTATGTCCGCCAGGCCATGGGACGTGTCCTGACCGGGCCCCACCTCTCCGAGAATGGCGATCTGGGCGTCCTGGTGCTGGATCCCACCCTGGAGCAGACCCTCCAGGGTGGCATCGAACAGACGGACCGGGGCAGCTTCCTGGCCCTGGAGCCCGGCCGTACCCAGGAGCTGCTCACCCGCATCGCCAACGGCATCGCCGCCCTACTGCCCGGAGCCCAGCCCGTGCTGCTCACCAATCCTGTCGTGCGCCCCCACCTGCGGCGCCTCCTGGAGCGCGCCCTGCCCCACCTGGTGGTGCTGAGCCACAGCGAGGTCCCCATGGATGTCCGCGTCGTCAACCTGGGCACCGTCTCATGAAGGATCGACCATGCGCGTGAAGACCTTCGAAGCCGGATCCATGCAGGACGCCCTGGACGTCGTGAAGAAGGACATGGGCGAGGAGGCCTTCATCCTCTCCACCCGCACCCGGCGCCGCCCCGCGGCCCTGGGCATGGGGGAGGAGTCCGTCATCGAGGTGACGGCCGCGGTGGACGAGGCCCAGGCGGGCGTCCCACCCGTGGCCACCGGCGCTCCCTCCACCTATGGCCTGCGCCCTGCCCTGGAGTCTCCGGCCACGAGCCGCCGGGCCGCGACGCCTGCGCCACCGGCGCCCCCGGCACCGCCCATGGACCTCCAGCCCCTGCGCCGGGAGCTCCTCGAGATCAAGGGTGCGGTGGCAGCGCTCAAGGATAACGATCAGCGCAATGCCTCGATCCTGAAGGAACTGGATCAGATGAAGTCGCTGCTCAGCCGCATCCAGCGGCAGGGCATGCCACCCGCGCAGCTGCACCTGCCCCCGAGCCTCCTGGAGCTCTACGGCGACCTCGTAGCCAACGACGTGGAACCGCTCATCGCCCTGCGGCTCTGCGAATACGCCCAGCGCGCCCTCACCGACCAGGACGGCGACGCCTCCATGGGCACAGTGGATCCCGAGCGGGCCCGGCTCTTCCTACGCCGCGTGATCGCGGACTTCATCCCGGTGGCCCCCCCGATCCAGCTGGAGCCCGGCAAGATGCGGGTGGCCGCCCTGGTCGGCCCCACCGGCGTGGGCAAGACCACCACCCTGGCCAAGCTGGCCGCCTACGCCCAGATCCACCTCAAGCAGAAGGTGGCCCTGCTCACCCTGGACACCTACCGCATGGGGGCGGTGGACCAGCTCCAGCAGTACGCCCAGATCCTGCAGGTGCCTTTGCATGTGGCGCTCACCGTGGAGGACCTCCGCAGCGCCCTCCGCTTCTATCAGGACCGCGCCCTCGTGCTCATCGACACGCCCGGCCACAGCCCCAAGGACACGGATACACTGAACCAGCTCCGAGGCCTGATGGACGAGCTGCCGGAGGTCGAGACGCACCTGGTGCTGTCGGCCACCACCAAGCCGCGCGACCTGACCGAGATCGCCACGCGCTACGAACCCTTGCACCCCACGCGGCTGCTCTTCACCAAGCTTGACGAGACCTCCACCTACGGTCCGATCCTCAGCACCCTGGCGCGGGTCAAGCGACCCCTCAGCTACCTGGGCACGGGCCAGGAAGTTCCCGAGGCCCTTGAACTGGCCACCAGCCGGCGCGTGGCCGACCTCATCCTCCCCGCCACCATGAAGGAGGCCGAATGAGCAGCGACCAGGCATCCCGGCTCCGCACCATGGCCCAGGGGCAGCGCACCGAGGCGCCGCTGTTCGCGGCCCGCGTGGTGGCCATCACCTCCGGCAAGGGCGGGGTGGGCAAGACCAATGTCGTGGCCGGCCTGGCCCTGTCGCTCGCCCAGCAGGGCCAGCGGGTGGTGGTCATGGATGCCGACTTCGGCCTGGCGAACCTCGACATCCTGCTGGGCCTGTCGCCGAAATACACCCTGGAGCATGTGCTCCGCGGCGAGAAGGTGATCGAGGAGATCCTGCTGGACGGCCCCATGGGCATCCGCATCATCCCCGCCAGCAGCGGCATCCAAGAGCTGACCCGCCTCGACACCATGAGCGAGCTGCGACTGGTCCAGGGCCTGCAGCGGGTGGCGGAAACGGCGGACTGGCTGCTCATCGACACCGCCGCCGGCATCCACGACTCGGTCCTGAAGCTGCTCATGGCCGCCCAGGAAGTGATCCTGGTGACCACCCCGGAGCCCACCAGCCTGGTGGATGCCTACGCCATGGTGAAGGTGCTGCACCTGCGGGAGGCCACCAAGCCCCTGTGGCTGCTCATCAACAACGGCCAGAACATCGACGAGGCTCAGGAAACCATCGAGCAGCTGCAGGCGGCCACGGAGCGCTTCCTCGGCAAGCAGCTCAAGGTGCTTGGCATGATCCCCAATGACCCCCACATCCTGCAGGCGGTGCGCCAGCAGCGGGGCGTGGTGGACCTCTTCCCCCGGAGCCCCGCCACCCTGGCCTTCCAGGCCCTCGCCCGTCAATTGCTGGGCCAAGTGTCCTTGCAGCCAGACGGCTTTGCGTCATTCTGGAGGCAGCTCGCCTCCGATGAACCCCAGTAGGACCCGACGAATGTCCCCGACTCCGGACCAGCCCTCCGACCCCGGCCTGCCCCTCAGTGGCGAGGCCCTCCGGGCCGTGGAGCTGGCTCCTGCCGCGCTTCGGCCCTGGGCCGCGCTCGCCGCGGCGAAGGCCTACGGCAAGCCCCTGCCCCTCCACGTGCCTGCCCTACCGCCGCCCTCCCTGGCCGCGGAGTCCGGCGAACCCCCCGAGCCCTTCGACCGCGAGAACCGGGAACAGATCATCAAGGACTATGTCCCTCTGGTGAAGTTCGTGGCCCACCGCATCGCCGCCCGCCTGCCCTCGCACGTGGAGCTGGACGACCTGATCAACAGCGGCATCCTGGGCCTGATGGATGCCATCGAGAAGTTCGAGCCGGCCCGCAACATCAAGTTCAAGACCTACGCCGAGCTGCGCATCAAGGGCGCCATCCTGGACGGCCTGCGGGATCTCGACTGGGTGCCCCGCAGCCTCCGGCGCAAGAAGAAGGACATCGAAGGCGCCTACCACTCGCTCGAGCAGCAGATGGGCCGAGCCGCCACGGATGAAGAAGTGGCTGTCCACCTGGGCATGCCCCTGGAGGAGCTGCACAAGAACCTGGACGACCTGAAGGGCGTCACCCTGGGCACCTTCGTGGAGGTGGGCGAGGACGGCGAGGGCGAGAGCCTCATCAGCTTCGTACCGGATCCGGACGCGGAGGATCCACACCAGATCTTCCAGTCTACGGAGATCAGGGAGATCCTCCGTGGGGCCATGGAGGTCCTGCCCAAGAAGGAGAAGTTCGTGGTCCAGCTCTACTACTTCGACGAACTGACCATGAAGGAAATTGGCACCCTCCTGAACATCACCGAATCCCGGGTATCCCAATTGCATACCAAGGCCATGCTGCGACTCCGGGGCAAGCTCCTGGAGAAACACATCGAAGGGTAATCCATGGCCAAAATCCTAAGCCAAGAGGAAGTAGACGCACTACTTAAGTCCCACACCAAGCCGGCCGGAAAGGCTTCGGGCGGAGCGGGAGGGGACCGGGGTGCGGCACCAGTCCAGGCAAAAAAGGCCCAGGTCCAGCGCAAGGTCACCCTCTACAACTTCCGCCGCCCCGACCGGGTAAGCCGCGAGCAGATGCGCTCGCTCCATTTCATGCACGACCGCTTCGCCCGCAACTTCTCCAGCTCCCTCAGCGCCTACCTCCGAACCATCACGGAAGTGAACCTGGTGAGCGTGGAACAGCTCAGCTACCAGGAATTCCTGCTTTCGGTGCCCGATCCCACCTGCTTCAACGCCATCTCCATCAAGCCCCTGGAGGGCGCGCTGGCGCTGGAGGTGAACCCCACCCTGGTGTTCCCCATCATCGACAAGATGCTGGGCGGCCCCGGCGAGCCGCTGAAGCAGCTGCGCACCATGACTGACATCGAGCAGAGCATCTTCGACGGCATCCTCAAGTTGCTCCTCGAGGACATCCGCGAAGCCTGGCGCGGAATCGTGGATCTGGACTTCCGCATCCAGGCCCGGGAGACCAGCCCACAGCTCATCCAGATCGTGGCACCCAACGAGGTGGTGCTGCTGGTGGTCTTCGAGGTGAAGATGGGCCCGGTGAGCGGCATGATCAACCTGGCCATTCCCAGCATCATCCTGGAGCCCATCTCCAACAAGTTCGACCAGGAGATGTTCACGGGCTACAAGAAGTCCTCCAGCTTCGAGGAGGCCCGCCTGCTCATGACCAGCCTGAAGCGCTGCGGAATGGAGGCCGCCGCCGAGATTCGCGGCACCAGCCTCAGCATGGAGGAGGTCCTCCAGCTGAAGACCGGCGACCTCATTCCGCTCACCAAGCGCTTCGATGCGGAGCTCGACCTCTGCGTGGACGGCATTCCACGCTTCATGGGCCTGGTGGCCCTGAATCCCAACGGGAAACGCGTGTTCCAAGTGACCGGCAGCCGGTCGGAGGGGTGAACGATGGATGCCCGAGACACTGAATTCTTCCAGAAGATCGGCGGCGCCTTCGCCGAGAGCATGGCCTCCGTGTTCTCCATGCTCACGGGGCGCGAGTTCCAGATCAAGTCGGCCCCCGGAGAGCTGCTGGAGACCGCTGGGGTCGCCGCACTACACGATGGTGCCGGCATCCTGGTCAAGGCCAACTACCAGAAGGGCCTCAACGGCACGCTCTTCTTCACCCTCCCCCTCAAGGAGGGCACCATGCTGGTGGACCTCATGCTGGGCGGCGAGGGCGCGCCCGCCGAGGAACTGGTCGGCGACTCCAAGGACGCGTTGGCGGAGACCTTCAACCAGGTGCTGGGCAGTGCCAATCAGACCCTGTCGGATCTGGCCGGGGAGACCTTCGCCATCGCCAATGTGGAGATCCTCGCCATCCAGCCCGACGCCGCGGCCTTCGCAGAGCAGTTGGGCCAGGGCGGCTTCCAGGACCTCGCCCTGCCCACGACCCAGGATTCCCTAAGCACCACGGTCCACCTCCTGTTCCCCGACCTGCTGCTGCAGCAGCTGAAGCGGAAGCTCGGCCTGGTGGAGACCCCTGCCGCCCCCCCCGAACCATCCCCCGCCTCCGTGGCCGCCACCCTGGCCGCCCCGTCCCGGCAGGCTCCCGTGGCCTCGGGCCCCCCCACGGATTCGGGCAACCTCGACCTCCTCCTCGACATCCAGCTCCCCGTGGTGGTGCGCATGGGCCAGACGGAGATGCAGATGGGCGAGCTGCTCAAGCTCACGCCGGGCTCCATCCTGGAGCTCAACCGCAGTGCCGACGCCCCGGTGGAACTGCTGGTCAATGGCAAGCTAATCGCCAAAGGGGAAGTCGTGGTGGTGGACGGCAACTTCGCCTTCCGCATCACCGAGATCGACACCCGGGCCGCGAGGATCCGAAGCCTGGCGTAATGGGAACCGCCCATGGGACTCTGCCTTGCCGCTGCGGCGCGCCTTCACGCCGGTCCGAGGCGAATCCACCACAAGGTGTGTAGCGTCGCCCGCCGCGCTGCGGGTGAACGCCACCACATTGGTTCCTGGAGATCTCCGCGCTAAGTTGGGACCTGTGATCGGGAGTCCCTCATGTGCGGCATCGTCGGATACATCGGACAGCAGGGTGCCGCCGGCATCCTCGTGAATGGCCTGCGGAGCCTGGAATACCGGGGCTACGACAGCGCGGGCATCGCGCTTTCCTCCGGCTCGGGTGCCTTCGACGTCATCCGTGCCTCCGGCAAGCTGGTGAACCTCGCGAACAAGGTTGATCTGGCCGACCCCACGCCCCTGGGCATCGGGCACACGCGCTGGGCCACCCACGGCCGGCCCACGGAGGAGAACGCCCATCCCCACCGCAGCGCCGATGGCCAGGTGGTGGCGGTCCACAACGGCATCTTCGAGAACTTCCTGGAACTCCGCGCCGAGCTTAAGGCCGCCGGCGAGACATTCCAGTCGGAAACGGACACCGAATGCTTTCCCGTGATGGTGTCCCACCTAATGAAGGAGGGACGATCCTTCACGGAGGCCTTCCGGGAAGCAGTGAGCCGTATGAAGGGCATCTACGCCCTGGCCTGCCTGCACGCCACCGATCCCGACCGGATCCTCGCCGCCCGCAGCGGCCCCCCGATGGTGCTGGGCCTGGGCGAGGGCGAGACCTTCCTGGCCTCGGACGTCGTGCCCCTCCTCCCCCACACCCGCCGCGTGATATTCCTCGAGGATGGCGACCTCGTGGAGCTCACCCGTGGGGGTGTCAGGATCTTTGGCCTGGACGGCTGCGAGCTGCAGCGCCCGGTGCTCACCATCCCCTACGACCCCGTGGCGGCCGAGAAAGGTGGCTACAAACACTTCATGCAGAAGGAGATCTTCGAGCAGCCCCAGGCGCTCTCCAATACGCTGCTGAACCGGCTGCCGCTGGACGGGGAGGACATCCCCCTGGACCTGCCCTTCAGCGAGCAGGACCTGGCGGACCTCACCCGCATCCACATCGTGGCCTGCGGCACCAGCTGGCACTCGGGCCTGGTGGGCAAGTTCCTCATCGAACAGCTGAGCCGCGTGGCCGTGGAAGTGGACTACGCCAGCGAATACCGCTATCGCGAACCCGTCATCCAGCCCGGCACGCTCATCATCGGTATCACGCAAAGCGGCGAGACCGCCGACACCCTGGCCGCCATGAAGGAGGCCGCCGCCCGCGGCGCCCGTACCCTTGCCATCTGCAACGTCATGGGCTCCACCGCCACCCGCCAGTGCGAGGCCACCATCCTCACCCATGCGGGCCCGGAGATCGGCGTGGCTTCCACCAAGGCCTTCACCACCCAGCTGGCGGTGCTGACCCTGCTGGCGCTGAAGCTCGGCGAAGCCAAGGGCACCCTGGATCCGAAGCTCAAGGCGGAGCTGCTGCAGGGCCTGCGCGAGCTCCCGGCCCACCTGGAGCGGCTCAACGCCCTGGAGCCGAAGCTCGTCCAGTGGGCCCACCGCTGGAAGGACGCCACGGACTTCCTCTACCTGGGCCGCGGCCCCTGCTACCCCATCGCCCTGGAGGGCGCCCTGAAGCTGAAGGAGATCTCTTACATCCACGCCGAGGGCTACCCCGCCGGCGAGATGAAGCACGGCCCCATCGCCCTCATCGACCAGACCCTGCCCGTGGTGGCCCTCATGCCCCGAGATGCCCACCGGGATAAGACCCTCAGCAACCTCCAGGAGGCCGCCGCCCGCGACGGCCGCATTCTGGCCCTGGTCACGGAAGGTGACACGGGCCTTGCTGGCATCGCCGAAGACGTGCTGGAGCTTCCTCCCGTCCACCCCTGGCTGGCTCCCATCGTCTACGCCGTTCCCCTGCAGTTGCTGGCTTACCACATCGCCGTGCTTCGCGGCTGTGACGTGGACCAGCCCAGGAACCTCGCCAAGTCAGTGACCGTGGAGTAGTTCCGAAAATTTTCCAGAAAGTCACGGCGATCCCATGGGCCTATCCCATGCTTGGGACTGCAGGTGGTATTTCTGGAGGCTGCCGTGGCCGCCCACTTCCTCCGCCGTTTCGATCCGGGCCATGCCGCGTGGCTGGACTGGCTCCTCATCCTGGTCGGCGCCCTGCTGGCTCTGCTCTTCTTGCCTGCCACCCATCCCTGAACGACGGGCTGACAATTCCCGGGCGCGGGAGGGTCCCCGGACCGATCCTTGGGACGGGCATCCGTCCCGGAATGGAGGTTGTCATGGCCGCCCATGTCCTGCTCCCCCTTCGCCGCTACGCCGCGGGCCACCCCTATCTGGCGGACTGGCTCCTCGTCACCGTCGTCACCCTTGCCGCGCTTCTCCTCTGGGTTCGAAATTCCTAGCCGGGTCCGCCCCATCCTAGAGGCTCGACAGCCGCTCGGGTTCCGCTAGAATGGAACGTCACATTGGCGCGTAGCTCAGCGGTAGAGCACCACCTTGACACGGTGGGGGTCGGCGGTTCGAGACCGCCCGCGCCAACCACCAAAGGCCGCTGTTGCGGCCTTTTTCGTATCACCGGACGGGCGGTCTCGGACCGCCGAGAAAGTCCGGCGGGCAGGCTGATTCGAGCCTCAGGCCCTCACCCCTTCGGGGCCGCCATCGCCTTCGGCGATGCGGTCCTATCCTCGTTTCGTTGCGCTTCAGTCGGATGGTGGAGCCTCGCTGGAGGCGCTCCTGCGGAGCGCTGGAAGCGACAAGGCCCGTGCCCAGCCGGACTCCACTGGAACCTCTATTCCCCGGGTGCCCTAGAACTGGAACCCCGCCGAGATCAGCAGGCTCTTCAGCTGGGTGTCCCGCTCGTCCGCCGTGCGGGGCTTGCCCAGGATGCGCTTCCAGTCCGCCGCGTACTCGAGCTTAAGGGGGAAGCCCAGCTTGAGGATCAACCCGACACCCACGGTCGTTCGCAGGGCCGGGAAGGGTGACACGGCCCCGGCCTCGGGTCGCAGGCTGCGGTAGACCTGGCCGGAGTCCACGAAGACTTCGGCCCAGATGCTCTGGCCGATCAGGGGGAAGCGGTACTCCAGGTTCACCACGGCTAGGGCCTGGCCACCCAGGGGGATGATCTGGGGCAGCAGGTTGCCGCTGCCATCGGTGCGTCGCACTTCGCCCAGCATGTCCGGCTCCACCCCACGCACCGTGAAGGAGCCGCCGCCGAAGAATCGCTCGGACAAGGGCAGATCCTCGGCGGCATGGTCCGTGGGCCGGGCCAGGCCGAGGCGGACACTGGCCATGATCACGCCGTTCTCGGCATGGAAGCCCAGGCCCCAGTTCCATTGGTGCCGGAGATCCAGCTTCACGAAGCTGCTGTTGGAAGACGTGCCGAAGAGCTGGTTCGCCAGCTCCAGCCGCCCCAGGAAGAAGGTCCCCTCCGTGGGATCGTAGGGGCGGTCCCGCCGGTCCACCGCGACCTGCAGGTAGGGGGCCGAGATGATGCTCCGGGGGGGGGTCCTGGCGATGAGGAACAGGTCCTGGTCCGAGATCAGCGGAACGCCATTGCCGTCCGTGTTGGCGGCCACTTCCACTCGCTCGAAGCGATACCCGATCTGGACGGCTTGGTTCTGGCCCAGCTTCCAGTCGAGGCTCGGGGAGAACCGCCGTCGGCGGGCGAAGAAGGCCGCCTGGGCCTCCTCGATGTAGGCGCCCTCAAGGTGGAGCCGGGTGCGCGAAGCCAGCCAGGAATCGAGGGCATTAGGCAGGAACCACGGGTCGGTGTAGCCGATGCTGTAGCTGTCCACGGAGCGCTTGATGTCGCCCGTGGGGAAGGCCCGGCGAAGGGCTGGGGCGTCGAGGGTCTGGTCCCCGGCGCGCAGGCCGAAGTCGAGGACCCGACCCATCCCGCCGACGTTCAGCCGCTGCGCATTCAAGCCGAAGTGGTAGCCCTGGGTCTTGTCGTAGCCGAAGGATTCGGTGAAGACCCAGGGGCTCCGCTCCTGCAGGCGCAGGGCGAGATCCCCCCGCTGCCAAGGCTGCTGTTCCTGTTCGGGAAGGTCCTTGAGCGTCAGAAGGTCCACCCGCTGGAAGGCTCCCAGGCCCCCGAGTCGGACCTGACCCTGGTCGAGCTTCACCGGATCCAGCGGAGCACCCAGCGGCAGTTCCACCTCCCTGAGGACAGCTTCAGCCCGTGTGCGATCGCTCCCCTGCACCACCAGGCGTTTCACATGATCCAGCGGCTGGGGGGGCACCTGGATCCGCACGATGGGCTTGTCACCATCATCCTCGAAGGCCAGCTTCACCACAGGATTGGCGGCACCGGCCGAAGAGAGCCGCTGGCGCAGGTCCGAGACCACCAGGGCCAGGTCATTGCGGACCAGGGGCAGAGGGGGCTGGAAACTGAGCCGGACCCCCTGGGGCGTGGACGCGAGGGTGCCCTTGAAGCCCTGGAGGTGCCGCCGATCAGACCGGTACCACGTGTTGCCAGCCACGGGAACCGGGCGGTCCGACATGGCAAGCAGGAGGCTCTGCGACAGCCCTTCCCTGGAGAAGCCGGGCAGGTCGGGAAGATCAAGCAGCAGGGCGTCCAGGTAGCGGCGCTGGCCCTCCCGGATGATCAGACGCACTTCGACCGACCCATCCGGAGTAGTGTCCACTCGGCGCCGGACCCTGACTTCGGGGAACCCCCGCTGGAGGTAGAACGCGGTGAGCCGATCCTCCAGAGTCTTGACGGCCTCCGCCTTGGCGTGGGGCCGTAACACCAGGAACCGCTTGGGCAAGGCCACCGCTGCCCGCAGTTCCTCTTCGGGCAGTTCCTTCTGGCCCTCGAATGAAAGCTTCCCGAGGGCCCGCCTCGGACCCTGCTCCACGGAATAGGTCAGGGTCACTTCTTCCGGCCGCTCCGGAGTGCCTGAGGTGACCGTCCGCTCGTAGCTGACCTTCGCTTCCGGGAACCCCTGGTTGCGGAAGTAGGTCGTGATCCGACCTGCGCCCTCGTCGAGTAGACTTGGTGCGTACCGTTCGGCCCGCGCCAGGGGCACGAATTCTGAAAGCCTGGGTTGTCCCCAGAGGGGCGCGAAGACATTCAGTCCCTTGGCCTTGAGGTAAACCTTGGGGCCTGGCCGGACCTCAAGCAGCATCACCTCAGGCTCACTGGCAGGTTCCAACCGGACGGCCCCCTCGAGCCGGCGGTCCTTCACGAGCCTCTGCCGGATCCGCCGCTGCGCTTCCCGCGCCACCGTGGGCGTCCAGAAGGAGGTCCCGGGTCGCAGCCCGGCCACCTTGAGAAGGGTCTCTCGGGAATACGGACTGGAGTCGCCCTCGATCCGGATCTCCCGGATCCTGGCAGGTGGACCCAGTTCCAGGGCCAGGCGCAGGTGGCGCCCGCCCTGCTCCTGAAAGGCCAGGACCTTGGCCGCAGGGTAGCCAGCCTCCCGCAGGCGCTGCTCGGCAATCCCGATCAGGACAGACCTTCGCTGGGGCCCCAGACGCTGGCCCTTCCGCAACTCGGGCAGGAGGGTCTTCCTGAGCTCCGTCGGGATCGCGTGACCTTCCCAACGCCACGTGGCCAGAGGCAGCAGCGGCTGGAGCCGCAGCAACGCGAGCCCATCCGCCCCAAAGGTCCCCTCAACCGAGTGGTAGCGATCCACCAGGCGTACGGCTGCCAGGGCCTGCTGGAAGCCGGCTGCGTCCAGATCCTGACCGACCTTCAGTCCCCATGCCGCCGTGGCGAACCGGCGGTCATCCCCATCCCCGCCTTCGATCCGAACTGCCGTCACCCGACGCAGAGCATCGGCCTCCCGGGCGCCGGCAGTCGCCAACGCCAGGAGGCCGATACCCAGGGCGGCGCGAAGACGCACCGTCATTAGAATCCGGCCAGGGCCTCGTCCTCGGTGTCTTTCACTTCGAAGACCGAGTGCAGGCTGGTCATCTTGATGAGGCTGAAAATCTTGCCGCTCATCCCGCAGATGCGCAGCTCCCCGCCCTTGCCCTTGATGGAGGTGTAGCAGCCCACCAGCTCGCCCACACCAGAAGAATCCAGGTAGCTTACCTTGCTGAAGTTGATGACGATCTTGCGCTCCCCGTTGGCCAGGGAGGTCCGCACGGCCTCGCCCAGTTCCTGGTCCCCATCACCCAGGGTGATCTTGCCTTCGGGGTAGAGGATGAGCACATCGTTGTGCTTGCGCGTGTTCAGAATCATGGGGCCCTCGAGGTGAGCGGCCAGTGTAGCAAGCCTTCCCGCCCACATTGCAAGCCGAAGGGGTCCTGAGCCGTCCGCCTTCCGAGGGCCACCTTCGAACGGCACGGGCCCTGCATCTCAACCTGGGAAGCCGGGCCCACCCGGCCCATTCTGCAGGGTGCTCCATGTTCGACCTGACCAGCGGCAACGGCATGATCCAGGCCATGGATCGCGGTCTGACTCTGGCTTCCAGGCGCCAGACGCTGATCGCCTCCAACCTGGCCAACCTGGACACGCCGGGCTACCGGACCCGGGACTTCAGCTTTGAAGGGGCCATGAAGGCCGCCCTTTCTGGGCAATCCTCGCCCAGCTCCCTCCAGGTGACCCACACCAAGCATCTCCAGGGAAGCACCAGCGCCTCCCTGCCCCCGACCACGGACGCCCTCCGCCCGAGCTCTGAGCGCAACGATGGCAACGACGTGAGCCTGGACCGGGAGAACATGCTCCTCTCACGCACGCAGGGCAACTACCAGATGGCCTCCACCTTCATGCAGGTCGAGCTCCGGAAGCTCTATTCCCTCATCCGAGAAGCGGTGGCGCACTGATGAGCATCTCCCAGATCTATGACATCGCGAGCTCCGGCATGGCCGCCCAGCGGTTGCGGGTCCAACTCATCGCCTCCAACGTCGCCAACAGCGAGACCACCCGGACCAAGGAGGGCGGCCCCTTCCGCCGCCGGGACGCGGTCTTCCAGGCACAGGATCTGGGCTTCTCCGGGGCCCTGGCCAACGCCGGTGTCCGGGTCGCCGCCATCCGCACCAGCGACGAACCCTTCCTCACACGCTACGAACCGGGCCACCCGGACGCCAACGCCGATGGCGTCGTGAGCTACCCCAACATCAACCCCACCGACGAGATGGTGAACCTCACCGAGGCCAGCCGGGCCTACGAGGCCAACATCGCCGTGGTCCGCTCCGCCAAGGCCATGGCCACCTCCGCCCTGGAGATCCTCCGCGTCCAGTAGCCTGTCGGAAATTCGACTTGCCCCCTGGCCACCCCCGACCGATCGTGTAAAAGCCCCTTCCCCCGAGCCTCCCATGGACCCCCTCCAGAACATCCCCCAGCTGGCCCCGCTCAGCCCCCTCTCCGGAGCCCCCAAGTCCGGCCAGGGCAGCGCTGCGGGCGGGGCTGACGGTGACTTGGCTTTCGGCGACCTCCTCAAGCAGGCCCTCCAGGAAGTGAACCAGGCTTCCGCCCATGCCGAAGATGAGGCACGGAACTTGATGACAGGGGAGAGTGCAGACATGCACACGGCCATGCTGGCAGTCCAGAAGGCCGATCTTAGCTTCCAGATGATGATGGCCGTCCGATCGAAACTGATCGATGCCTACCGCGAGGTCATGCGCATGCAGATGTAGCGCAGGCCGAGCTTCCCGGCGCGGCCTCACCCCTGACTGAGGAACGCCTATGGCCGGGGAAACGAACCTCGCTGAACAACTGACCAGCGCCTTCAAGGGCATGAGCGCCACCCAGCGCGTCATGGTATTCGCCATTTCCATGACAGTGCTCCTGGCCCTGGCCGGCCTGGGCATCTGGGCAGGCCAGGAGACCAAGGGTGTCCTGGTCTCCAATGTTTCCTCCCAGGAGGCCAGCTCCATCGTCGCCCAGCTCGACAAGATGCAGGTGCCCTACGAGTTGAGTGGGGACCAGCGCACCATCCTGGTGCCCGAGAGCAAGGTGGGCCCGCTACGGTTGAAGTTCGCCGGGGATGGCCTGCTGACCGGAGACAAGCTGGGCTTTGAGAAGCTGGAGAATGCCGGGCTCGGCACCACGGACTTCTCGCAGAAGGTGATCCATAGGCGGGCCATGGAGGCCCAACTGGCCCAGACCATCAAGGGGCTGCAGCAGGTGGCCGAGGCCACGGTCCACATCACGCCGCCCAACGACAGCCCCTTCCTCACGGACAAAGAGGACGCCAAAGCCAGCGTCCTCCTGAAGCTCCGCGGATCACGCATCCTCCCCGACGAGAACACCCAGGCCATCGTCAACCTAGTGGCGGCCAGCGTGGAGGGCCTGAAGCCCGAGCAGGTGGTTGTCATCGACCAGTTCAGCCGCATCCTCTCCCGCACCGGCCGGGATCCCATGGTGGGCGCCAGCGATGCCCAGAAGAAGGTGGCCCGGGAAGAAGAGGATCACCTAGTGCGCCGAGTCACCGAGCTCCTCGAGCCCGTGGTCGGCATCGGCAAGGTGCGCGCGACGGCCCACGTGGACCTCGACTTCGACAAGGTGAAGATCAATTCGGAGACGTTCGATCCCCAGGGGCAGGTGGAGCGGAGCGTCCAGCAGAAGGATGAGAAGGTCCAGAAACGCGATGCGGGAGCCGGCCTGCCTGGAACCGCCAGCAACGTGGCCCCGGCGACGGGCGGTGCCACCGCCAACGTCACGGAGAGCTCCGAGAAGAAGGAAACCACCACCAACTTCGAAATCACCAAGACCGTCAGCGCCACGGACAAGGCCACCGGGACCGTGAAACGGGTGACCCTGGCGGTCATCGTGGACCACATGTCCGCCTGGGACAAGGATGCGAAGGGCGAGCCCGTCCAGAAGTTCACGGCCCGCAGCGCGGAGGAGCTGAAGAAGATCCGCGACCAGGTGTCCGCCGCCGTGGGCATCCAGCCCAAGCGCGGCGACGAGCTCACCGTGGAGAACATGGCCTTTGCCACCTTCCAGACGAACCCCAAGGAGGAGGCCGATGCGAAGAAGCAGTTCTGGGTCGACCTCGGCTTGAAGGCCCTGCCCTATGTGGCCTGGGGCGTGGTGGGCTTCATCGTCTTCTTCATGCTCTTCCTGCCCATGCTCCGGCGGATGTCGGCGGCCATCAACCGGCCGACCCCGCTGCGCGTGGCCAGCGCAGACGGCGGCGAAGCCTCCATGGCAAGTGCCGGTGGCGGTTCCACCCGCAAGCCGGTCCAGGTGAAGTCCATGTCCGAGATCGAGGCGGAGATCGAGGCCGAACTCAATGCCGATGCGGCCTTCAGTGCGCCCGAGGCACGCCGCCGCGAGCTGATCAAGAAGCGCCTCCAGGACAGCTCGAACGAGGACCCCGAGACCATGGCATCGCTGGTGCGATCCTGGCTCCTCGAGGAAGGACGGTAGGCCATGGCGAAACTCACCGGCATGCAGAAAGCCGCCGTCCTCATGGTCACCCTCGGCGACGAGACCGCCTCCAACATCTTCAAGTATCTCGAAGAGGATGAGATCCAGACGATCTCCCGCGAGATCGCCATCACCAAGCATGTGCAGCCCGAGATCGCGGAAGAGGTCATGGAGGAGTTCCACACCATGACCCAGGCCCGCAGCTATATCAGCCAGGGCGGCATCGAGTACGCCAAGAAGCTGCTCATCAAGTCGGTGGGGCCTGAAGTGGCCCGCAAGATCATCGACCGCCTCGTGAAGGCCCTGGAATCCAGTGCCGGATTCACCAGCCTGGAACGCGCAAATCCCCAGCAGCTCTCCAAGTTCATCCAGAACGAGCATCCGCAGACCATCGCCCTGATCCTGGCCCACCTGAACGCCTCCCAGGCGGCGGAGCTCATCTCTAGCCTGCCCGAAGTGCTCCGCAGCGACGTGGCCATGCGAATGGCCAGCCTGCAGGAGATCAGTCCCGAAGTCGTCCGCCGAATCAGCCTCATCCTCGAGCAGAAGCTGGAAGCCCTGGGCTCGTTCGCGACGGAAGCCTACGGCGGCGTCCGCGCCGTGGCGGAGCTCTTCAACCGCATGGACCGCAACACGGGCCGCGCCGTGCTGGAGAAGATCGAGACCGAGAACCCCCAGTTGGCCGCCAGCATCCGGGACCTCATGTTCGTCTTCGACGACATCCTGCTGATCGATGACAACGGCATCACTGAAATCCTCAAGCGGGCCGACAAGAAGACCCTCACCATCGCCCTGAAGGGCACCAGCGAGGAGCTCCAGAACCAGTTCTTCCGTAACATGTCCAGCCGGGCCGTGGAGCTCATGAAGGAGGAGATGGAGTTCATGGGCCCCGTGAAGTTGAAGGACGTGGAAAAATCCCAGCACGAAGTCGTGGAGATCGTCCGGCAGCTGGAGGAGGAAGGCGTCATCAGCATCGGCGGTGGCGGAGGCGAAGACTATGTCACCTGATCTGGACAGTCCATGAACAGAAAGGGTTTCATCCGCTCCGAGGACCTGCGGGACACTCGCCTGGAGGCCTACCCGTACTTCCCCGTGGACGCCGTGATGGGACAGGGTTCCTTTGACGAGGGCTCGGATTCCGTGGCATCCGACCTCGGCGACAGCGGCTCCCAGGTTCCGGTGGAGCAGCGGATCGTGGACCGCCTCCAGGAGGCGGAGCGGCAGGCCCAGGACATCGCGCGACGAGCCTACGAGGAAGGGTTCGCCTCGGGTGAGGCGGAGGGCCACGCATTCGGGGAAAGCCAGTACAAGTCCTACATGGCGCGGCTGGAGGAGCACCTGGCCGAGCTCGCCGCCACCACCCAGATGCTGCGGGAGGCCCTGAACGAGGAGCTCGTGGCCCTCTCCCTGGCCGTGGGTGAGCACCTCGCCGTGCAGCAGATCGAACAGTCACCCGGTGCCGTGAAGGCCCTGATGGAACACGTCCTCGAGGAGCTGCCCTTCCCCCTGCCACGGGGAAGGCGGGACGGCGAGCTGCCGGTGCAGGTCTTCCTCAACCCCGTGGACCTCGAGCGGCTAGGGGATCACTTCATCGGCCATGCCGGCCTCACCCTGTCGGCGGACGGCAGCCTCTCCCGCGGCAGCCTGCGCATCGAGGCCCCACACGGCATCCTGAACGGCAGCCTGGAACGGCGCCGCGAGCGCCTCATGCAGCTCATCGCCCGCATGCGGGAGGGTGGCGCGCCGTGAGTTCCGTGGTGGACCTCGCCAGCCTCGCGACCCGCCTGCGCGGGTTGCCCAAGGGCGACTGGATGGGGCGGGTCACCAAGGTCGTCGGTCTGGTGGTGGAGTCCAGCGGGCCGGACTGTTCCGTGGGCGAGCAGATGCTGATCCACAGTGCGGATGCCGCGGGAAGGCCCCGCCTCATCCACGCCGAGGTGGTCGGCTTCTCAGGCCAGCGGGTCTTGCTCATGCCCATCGAGGAGACCGAAGGCATCCGGCCCGGCCTCTGGGTCGAAGGTACCGGCCACCAGTCGGAGCTGCCCCTCGCAGAGGCCCTCCTTGGCCGTGTCATCGATCCTCTAGGGCGTCCTCTGGATGGCGGCCCCCCCATCGAGCCCACGGCCCACCTGCCCCTGCAGGGACCACCTCCCAACCCGATGCGACGCAAGCGGATCGATCAGGTCCTGTCCACGGGCGTGCGCGCCGTGGATGGCCTGCTGACCCTTGGCAAGGGGCAGCGCGTCGGCATCTTCTCCGGCTCCGGCGTGGGCAAGTCCACCCTGCTGGGCATGGTGGCCCGCAACACGTCCGCCGAAGTGAACGTGATCACCCTGGTGGGGGAGCGGGGCCGCGAGCTGCGCGAGTTCATCGAGAACGACCTGGGGGAAGAGGGGCTGAAGCGCAGCGTGGTGGTGGTTTCCACCAGTGACCAGAGCCCCCTGCTCCGTCTGCGCTGCGCCATGGCCGGCACCACCGTGGCCGAGTACTTCATGCGCCAAGGCAAGGACGTCCTGTTGATGATGGACAGCGTGACGCGCTTCGCCATGGCCCAGCGCGAAGTGGGCCTCAGCGCCGGGGAGCCACCCAGCTCGCGGGGCTACACCCCCTCGGTGTTCGCCCTGCTGCCCCGCCTCATGGAGCGGGCCGGCACCTTCGAGGGCATGGGCTCCATCACCGGCATCTACACGGTGCTGGTCGAGGGCGACGACATGAACGAGCCCATCAGCGATTCCGTGCGCGGCATCCTGGATGGCCACGTGGTGCTCTCCCGGAAGCTGGCCTCCAAGAACCACTTCCCCGCCATCGACGTGCTGTCCAGTCTCTCCCGTCTCTTCAGCGCCCTTGCGCCGCCCGAGCAGAAGCAGCTCGCCAGCAAGCTCCGCGACCTCATGGCCACCTACCAGGATGCCGAGGACCTGATCCAGATCGGTGCCTACACCAAGGGCTCCAGCACTGCCATCGACCAGGCCATCCAGTTCCAGCCGGCCATCCAGTCCTTCCTCAGGCAGGCGACGGCCGAAGGTTCCGACCACCACCAGGCCATGCTGGCCATGGGTCAGATCTTTGGCATCGACCTGACGCCGTTCCTGAAAGGGCGCAGCTGATGGCCGCCCGCTTCCATTTTCGCCTCGAGCCCGTCCGCAAGCTGCGGGAGGCCCTGGAGCGGGAAGCCGAGCGCGCCCTGGCCCGGGCCATTCAGGCGGAGCGCGACGTGCGGGCCTACCTGGAGTCCCTGGAGGTCCAGCGCCTCGCCCTCTTCGAGTCCCGACGCCTCGCCGCAGGCCAGTTGCTCGACCTGGAGCTCTGGCGCGCCGGCGAGCGCTTCCTGGTAGTGCTGGAGCGCCGCCAGCTCGAGGGCTACGAGCGGCTCCGCCAGGCCTCGGCCCAGGTCGCCGCGGCAAGGGAAGCCCTGACCCACGCCCACCGGGATCACCTCATGCTCGTCCGCCTCAAGGAGCGCCGGGCCCTCCAGCACGAGAGGGAACAGCAGCTGCGCGAGGCTCTGGAAATGGATGAGCTGGCGGTCCTTCGCCACTCACGACAAAGTGCCTAGCCCCGAGGAGCCCCCATGAACGCCCGCTTCCTGCTCTGGATCTCGGTGCCTGTCATGCTGTCCGCAGGCGTGCTCTGGCTGTCGGCCCAGGAACCCAAGGGCGAGCCGAAGGCAGCCCTGGCCGAAGGCGTGAAGGTCGCCGAGCTGGCGTCGCAGCTCCAGAACCGCGAGAAGGCCATCGCCCAGAAGGAGGCCGAGCTGCGCCAGCTGGAGCAGCGCCTCACCACCCTCCAGGCCACCCTGGACAAGGACCGCGGCGACCTGGCGGCCCGGGAGAAGGCCGTCCAGGAGGCCCTGGCCAAGGTCGAGAACCTGAAGGTCCGCCCGGCCATCGATCCCCAAATCATCCGCACCTATGAGGCGATGGACCCGACTGCCGGAGCTCAGGCCATGAAGGAGCTGGCCGGCCAGAACCTAGAGGTCGCCGTGGCCCTGCTGGCAGGCATGACGCCAAAGAAGGCCGGCAAGCTCATGGACCAGCTGGCCCCTCTGGATGCCAAGCTGGCGGGCCGCCTCTCTGAACGTGTCGGGATGTCCCGCCCGAAGGATCCTGCTGCCGGGGCCTGAGCGGCCGTTAGTCCCTTTCTGCCCAATGGCCGCGGCACGGTCCTGGCGCTTGCACCTCGTCCGGATGACCCGGAACCGAGGCGGCCATGGCGCAGGTCAGTGGAGTATCCGTATTGCCGGTCCCCGACCGGCAAATCACGGAAAGGCCCGAAGCCAAGGTTGCTGATGGTTCCCATGGCCCGTTTTCCGGGCTGATGGCGCACTACCTCCTGCCCCCAGCCGCCAGTCTCACCCTCAATCCCCCGGCGGAGACGACCCCCGAGGGCCAAGGCAAGCCAGCAGACTTGGGCTCACCGAAGGATTCACCCAGCTCGGCCGACCTCTCCGTCCCGGAGGCCCCGGTCACCCCGGGGCTCCGGACGAACGCCCAGCGCACCCGCCCCACCCCATCCTCGGCCCGCCGGGGCAAACTGGTTTCTGTCCCGGCCAACGCCGCGACGGACGGCCAGGAAGTGGCCCCGCCTCAGGCAGCCGTTGAGGCTCCGGATGCCCAGGCTCCGGCCCCTCAGGCCGTGCCCACGTCCGGCCTGCAGGCTGGGGCAGCCCCAGTTCCATGCCCACCTCCGCCTGCCCCATCTGCCCAACCTCGAACTCCAGAGAATTCCCTAAGCCTTCCAATCGGCGCCAAGGCCTGGGGGGCAGCTGCACCAGAGGCCCCGGCAGAAACAGCCCAGACCCAACCCGGCTCCCTTGTGCCCAGCCTGCTCGTGCCCTTGGGTGTCTCCCCCGGCGCCCTGCCTGCGCCCCAGCGAGATCCCATCGGCCATTCCGCCCTGACCGAGGCCGCGCCAGAAGGTCTGGTGCAGTCGAAGACCGGCGAGACGGTTTCCGGTCCGAGCGCCTTCACGCCTTCCTCCGCCCAGCCCGCACCTCAGCTGAATGTCATCGACCATCCGGCTCTGACCAAGGCCGCACCGGAAAGCGTGGTGCAGTCGAAGACCGGTGAGACGGTTTCCAGTCCGAGCACCTTCACGCCTTCCTCCGCCCAGCCCGCGCCTCAGCTGAATGCCATCGACCTTCCGGCTCTGACCAAGGCCGCACCGGAAAGCGTGGTGCAGTCGAGGACCGGTGAGACGGTTTCCAGTCCGAGCACCTTCACGCCTTCCTCCGCCCAGCCCGCGCCTCAGCTGAATGCCATCGACCTTCCGGCTCTGACCAAGGCCGCACCGGAAAGCGTGGTGCAGTCGAAGACCGGTGAGACGGTTCCCAGTCCGAGCACCTTCACGCCTTCCTCCGCCCAGCCCGCGCCTCAGCTGAATGCCATCGACCTTCCGGCTCTGACCAAGGCCGCACCGGAAAGCGTGGTGCAGTCGAAGACCGGTGAGACGGTTTCCAGTCCGAGCACCTTCACGCCTTCCTCCGCCCAGCCCGCGCCTCAGCTGAATGCCATCGACCTTCCGGCTCTGACCAAGGCCGCACCGGAAAGCGTGGTGCAGTCGAAGACCGGCGAGACGGTTTCCACACCGCTCGCTGACACGCCTCCCTCTGGCCAGCCCAAGCCCCAGGTTGATTCCATCGACCATCCCGCCCTGACCAAGGCCGCACCGGAAGGATTGGTGCAGTCGAAGTCCGATGCGGTGATTCCCGCTCCGAGCGCTTTCACGCCCTCCTCCGCCCAGCCCAGATCCCAGCTTGATTCCATCGACCTTCCCGCCCTGACCAAGGCCACACCGGAAGGCGTGGTGCAGCCGAAGCCCGATGCGGTGATTCCCGCTCCGAGCGCCTTCACGCCTTCCTCCGCCCAGCTCACATCCCAGCTTGATTCCATCGACCTTCCCGCCCCGACCAAGGCCGC